>ENA-ORUO01000064-ORUO01000064.1-human-gut-metagenome-genome-assembly--contig:-NODE-64-length-121561-cov-19.079346_pt1 | contig 121561 bp, 97 predicted proteins | sample MGYA00242082_ERZ509215 | MGnify/ENA primary metagenome ERZ509215 (study PRJEB26280, sample SAMEA2338829) | human gut metagenome | biome: human gut; feature: human-associated habitat; material: faeces... | reverse complement strand
TCACCATAATGCTTCCTTTATGGGGAGTTGTACGTTTGAGCTTGTCTTTAGCAACCTCCTGACGTTCTTCATTGCCTGTCCGAATCAGCTCTTCCGGAAGTCCTTCAACTTCTACAGGTACAACCTTTTTCTGTGTCTTCTTGAACCAGTCATAGAATGCCGTGTATGGAATATTGTTGCCAATGCAGAACGAGTTGATGGAAACCCCATTGGGCTCACCCTCGGTTTTGTAGAGGAACCACAGTCTTTCAAAATCTTTTTCGCTAAACATAATCTTTCGAGTTTTAAGTTTAGCACGAAGGTATGCGAAAGAGACATGCTAGTCAATACGCCAATTTTGGAAGCTTACAAGCGAGGCTATCTCATAAGTAGAAATAGCCTCGCTTCACCCATTATCCTACATTTTCACTTTTAGCATCTTCAATATATTCATTCCACAAATCCTCCATCTTATAGTTCTCTCCAAGGATATATTGAACTGCTTTTTCCAAAGACCACTGACTACCCACTGACTACCCATTTTTTCTATGGTAATTGTCATCTTACGAAGGAAATCCCCATCATACGTTCTCAGCCAATTCATAAAATATCCAGAAGTTCCATAAGGCATTTGCCATACATAAGGACAAGGTGTATCACCCGATTTACGATTCTCGTCGTAATATACACCTGCATTCAAAGCCCCACTAATCCGGTTAGCATCCGTCACTCCTCCACAAGCTGATCGTATAGCATCTGCCATTCCCTCTATACAAGAGGGCTGATTGCTACCTACAGCTCCGGTCTTCTGAACCAAGTGAGAAAATTCATGTATCAATACACCGCGGATTTCAAAAGTTGCATCCTCCATTGATACAGCTCCTGTACTAACTTGCTCTACATATTCGGAGCTTAATCGCATAAGGGGTCCTTCACTGTCACCTGACACATATGCTACAGCTCCCGGATAATCCATTTTTCCTAAAATACATTTTATCCATGATACAGGTTGCTGACCAGCATCTACAGTTGAATTATAAATGGAAGACAATACAATTTGTAAAATCTGAGTATAATAAGCTTTTTTCCCTTCATCAGTTTTACCAACAATTCCATCATAAGCTTCAGCCACCTGAGCACTTACATTATCCTCTGTCACCAGCTTGAAAGTGGGAGGTACGATATCAAAAAATACATCAGAAGAAGCTACATTTGTCACTGTCAAGTTATCAGCCGAAGCCCACTCACTGACTTCTTCTCCACTCTCTTTATTCCAAATACAGCGATACTGAACTGTAGCAGGGTTCTTGGTTACAACCGTAAAATAATCATAAGAGCTGGAAAAATTAGGATTTGCCATAATTCTTATGGTCTTCGACTGTCCACCTAATGCCTGAAAAGATACCTCAACGCCTTTATACAATTTAGGATCGGGCGTAGTACGCCATGAAATTTTCAGTTCATTTAAATCCTTATTATACACAGCTCCTCTGGCTTCCAATGCTTCACCACTGACAGGAACTACTCCTTCAGGAAGTTCTCCAAAAACCTGGCCTCCCTCATTTACACATGAGCTTGCAGCAAACAAGCCCACAGCCATTAAACTTATTAATAGAGTACGCATATTTTTCTCATTTAGGGTTACTTAATTATTACTGAAATACTGGTTGTGGCCAATAAATAAAGCTATCGCTAGAAATACTGAACACATATAAGCCAGCTTCAGGAGTTTCATTACTCCTTACAAATAACCCCGCTTTGAATAAAAGTCTTTTTTATAACCTTGGAATGTAAAGGTGAAGATGTAACATCCAAACTTGTCTGCAAAGAATCAGCAGAAAAAGAACTCAATGAGAAATGAATCATCTTAGTATCATTAACTGGTACTATATGAAGTCCACCTTGTCCATCTACATAAGCACTTTGTTGATTTAAATTCATCGCACCGGCCTTCACAAAGCAACGATGATATGTATTATAATAATACAAATTCCGCTTTCCAACAATCCAGCTGTCACCTTTCCGATTAGAAAATACAATAACTTCTTCATCTGGAAATACATAATTATCGATAACAGATAAAGAATCTGTAGAAAATAAGTTTACTCCAGAATAGCTTTGCACCCATAATTTGTCATCTGAAGCAATCTGAATACGAGAAATAATGTTATTATCTAATGTTCGGCCCTTGGAAAAATCAGTACGAAATACATCTATCGTTCTACCATCATAACAGTTGAATCCATCGTAGGTACCGAACCACATCAATCCCTGATTATCCTGTAAGATGCTTAAAACTGCGCTATTTGAGAGTCCTTGTAAATGGTTTATTGTAAAAGAAGAATAAGAACTAGAGGCCAGCATAACCTGAAAGCATGCTATCAAGAGACTTGCCAGATAGATTTTCATATTACCGATGCTTCTTATCATAATTCTACTTTATAAGATATAATACAAAAATACAAAAATTTGGATAAATAAAAACAAAAAAAATAAGGAGCCCCATAATATTGACTCCTTATTTTTTTCTTCCGCTTTATTTTATTTCCCAAGTATCATTGGTTGCAAGCAATTCAGCAAAATTATGATATTTCTTTTTCGCAGAAACTTCTTCTATCTGTGCTTCGACAGATTCATCATATGTAGGCGCTTCTACATCACGAATAACTCCCAATGCAATCGGGAAATCAGGCCCTTCCATCAAAGCCAGTTTCAACTGAAGTGTATGATCTTCACAATGAGCATCATGTACTAGAATATCTTTTTCCGTAATTCCATTTTCACCCAGTTTAACGACTTTCAATCCGAAACCTTCCTGCATTAATCCAAACTCTTTATTCGGACCGAAAAGCATAGGTTTACCGTGTTCCAGATAAATGGCATTGCGTTCACGATCTTCTTTTTTAGCGACAGCATCATGAGTACCATCATTAAATATCACACAGTTTTGAAGAACCTCCACTACCGATGTTCCCTTATGACGAGCTGCTGCTTTCAATACTTCTACTGACGGACCTCCATCTACAGCGACACAACGGGCAAAAAAGCGTCCACGCGCGCCAAAGCATAATTCTGCCGGACGGAACGGATCTTCTACTGTACCGTATGGTGACGACTTACTGACAAAACCTCGAGCTGATGTAGGAGAATACTGCCCCTTGGTAAGTCCATAAATACGATTATTCAGTAATATAATATTAATATCTACATTACGACGGATAGCATGAATAAAATGATTACCTCCAATAGCCAGTCCGTCACCATCTCCTGAAATCTGCCAGATAGTAAGAGCCGGATTAGCAACCTTAGCTCCTGTTGCAATGGCTGCCGCACGTCCATGAATCGTATGCATACCATATGTATTCATATAATAAGGCAGACGAGACGAACATCCAATACCAGAAATAACTGCAATTTCATGGGAAGGAACTCCTAATTCTGCAAGTGCCTTATGAAAGGAATTCAAAAATGCGTGATCACCGCATCCGGGACACCAGCGCGGTTGTCCTGCCTTATAATCTGCTGCTGTATATTTTGTTTCGCTCATTGTCTATTCCTCCATTAATTTAGTAAATGCTTCAACCAGTTCTTGTACAACAAAAGGTTGTCCCTTTACCTGATTAAACTGATGCAAATGAATACCTTCTATCTTCATTCTCAGATAACCTGCCAGCTGTCCCATATTCTGCTCTGCAACAACGATCTTTTTATATCGACGAAGAACTTCTTCTGTATTCTTAGGCAACGGATTGATGAACTTAAAATGAGCTAAAGCAGCTTTCTTTCCACGTCTGTTCAGCTCATCCATAGCCGAATGCAAATGACCGTATGTTCCACCAAAACCTACAATCAGTAAATCTGCATCCTGATTTCCTTCTACCTTCAAATCAGGTATAGAATCAGCAATCTTAGCCACTTTCTCAGCACGCAGACGCGTCATCAGGTTATGATTTTCCGGATCTGTTGAGATAGCTCCCGTTTCATTACTTTTTTCCAATCCTCCGATACGGTGCATAAATCCTTCCATACCTGGAGTAGCCCAATAACGTACGCCTGTCTGTGGATTACGCTGGAAAGGTGTCCAGGCCCCAGCCATGTCAGGTGTTACATAAGGAGGACGAATATCAGGATATTCAGCTAAGTCAGGCAAACGCCATGCTGCCGAACCGTTTGCAATATATGCATCAGTCAACAAAACAACAGGAGTCATATGTTCCAATGCTATTTTACATGCCATATAGGCTGCATCAAAACAATCTGTAGGTGAGGATGCAGCAATAACAGGCATCGGGCTTTCACCATTTCTTCCATACAAAGCCTGTAATAAATCCGTCTGTTCTGATTTAGTAGGTAGTCCGGTAGAAGGTCCTCCACGCTGTACATCAACAATTACTAAAGGCAATTCAGTAATTACAGCCAGATTCATAGCTTCACTCTTCAGACAAATTCCAGGTCCGGAGGTGGTTGTTACAGCCAAAGCTCCGGCAAAAGCAGCACCAACAGCCGAAGCACATCCTGCTATTTCATCTTCACACTGAACCGTTTTTACTCCCAATGATTTATGTTTTGCCAATTCATGTAAGATATCTGTCGCAGGAGTAATAGGATATGATCCCAGATAAAGCTGCAATCCAGCCTTTTCTGCAGCGGCAATAAGCCCGTAAGCCGTAGCTTTATTGCCATTAATATCCATGTAACGTCCTTTTTCTTTTTGAGCTTTACTAGGAACCAGATAGCTCATCGCAACTGAAGCATGCGTGTTTTCTCCAAAATGATAACCATCGTATAAAACCTTCACATTAGCTTCTGCAATCTCCGGTTTTCTCGCAAATTTCTCACGAAGTAACTTTTCACCTACCTTTACATCACGATGGAAAAGCCAGCACACTAAACCTAATGCGAACATGTTTTTGGTACGCATAATAGACTTATTGTCCAACCCACTATCCTTCAGGCTTTCTTTACACATTGTCGTAATGGCAGCTTCCACTACTTCATTCTTGATACCAAGCTCTGAAAAAGGATTTTCCAATACAAACTGAGCTTTTTCCAGGTCACGCTTTGTAAACGAGTCTGTATCAATTATAATAACCGACTGAGGTTTACAAAATTTATACTGAGTTTTCAATGCTGCAGGATTCATTGCAACCAACACATCGCATTTATCTCCTGGAGTATATACTTTCCCAGAACCTATATGTACCTGAAATCCAGAAACACCTGTTAATGTACCTTGCGGAGCCCGGATATCGGCCGGATAATCTGGAAATGTACTGATATCATTTCCCTCGGCAGCTGATATATTGGAAAACATATTTCCCGCCAGCTGCATACCGTCGCCTGAATCACCAGAGAAGCGAACAACTACATCATCCAGCTCCTTGATTATCATTTCTTCTGCCATAATATGTCATTTAAAGTTTACAAATTCATTAATCGCAAAATTGGCGAACTTCCTTTAAAAATCAAAATAAAAAAGGTAGTTATTTCATTTGTAAAGGAAGCTCTCAAGTTTTTTAAACAAAATTATTGGGATATTCCGAAAAAGAAGTATTTTTGCAATCAACTTGCCCTTGTAGTTCAACGGATAGAATAGAAGTTTCCTAAACTTTTGATTCGGGTTCGATTCCCGACGAGGGTACAAAAAGAAAGGAGCCATGTCTAAATTCTGACATAGCTCCTTTTTCCGAAAAACAAACTAGAGTTTTATTCTGCTTCGTTCAGTGTTGCAATACTTACGCGGTTCCAGTCTGGTTCTGAGAACATTTCTCCTACTCCTTGACCTTCTGCCGTAATACGGCTTGCGCTTATTTTGTATTTATTAATCAAGATAGTCTTCACAGCCTCTGCACGTTGCTTAGCAATACGTGCATTAATCTCTGCACTACCTTCAGGAGAAGCATATCCTTTAATAACAACTGTACTAGAAGGATTATTTTTCATGTATGTAGCAATACGTTCTACATTTGGCAACTGATCAGCACTTACAGTAGCCTTTCCTTGTCCGAAAGTAATAACCGACTCTAAAGACTTAGAGTGAGTATTCTGAACAATAGTTTCAACCTCTTTCGGTGCATTCATACACTCATTCAGTTTTTCTTTCAACTGACCATTTTCATATTGCAAAGCTTCAAGTCCTTCTGTTTTTGCAGCCGATTCTGCACGCAATGTGTTAATTGCATCATTCAGCAAATCAACTTCAGCCTGGTTGTATGGAGTCTGAATTGTTTGGTAATGCTTTCCATTACTACTTGCAAAATGATAGGTCACACCCGCCAAAAGTTCTATAGCTGATTTATTAACATTTAAAATCTGCGATCTGTTTCCTGACATCTGATATACAATAGCAGGACGTACATTTATAGTCCAAGCTTTCGCCTCTCCTAAATTGAAGTTAAAACTTGTTCCAAAACGGCTTACCATATATGATTTGTCATAGCCCAGACCTGAATTTACAAAATCATGTCCCCAGCCAATGCCGGCAATCGCCTCAACTTCAAACAATCTGGGCTTTCCCAAATAGCCACCAAATAAGTTATTTAAGTTGATTTTACCCAAGGCTCCCAGATTAAGTGCATCAAACGCTGTACGGCTTTCGCTCGTGTTGACAGTTGTCAGTCCTTCAAAAGAAACTCCCAACACCGGAGTAATTTGTTTCCCAAGCTCAATACCAGCTGTTCCACGCATATTTTTCCAGAATGCAGAATGTGTTGTTGGGGTAATGCCTCCACCTTTGATACCCATGTACCAATTATCAAAGAATTTATTACCTACGTATGCATCTTGTGCATTACCCACCATTGCAACAGCTGCAAGCGCCATTGCGAAAAAAAATCTTTTTTTCATACTTTGAATAGTTTAGTTAGTTGTTTAGTCAGTCTGTTAATCTTACAGTACATAGATAAAACAAATCTATGCCCACTTTGTTCTTCAAACTCAATAATCAGCAATAAAAAATCATAGGCAAAAAAGAAAAGCCTCTACCATAAGTGCTATGGTAGAGGCTTTTACCTCAATCTATAATTTTAATAAATTTATTAAGCTTCTGCTTTTTCTGTATCTTTCATCTTATGTCCCATTGTCAGATATGCAACTGGAGCTGCCACGAACAATGATGACAAAGTACCGATAACAACACCCAGAATCATTGCAAAGGCAAAGCTACGAATACTATCACCACCTAAAATCAAAATACTCAACAATACGATTAAAGTACTTAATGAGGTATTAATAGTACGGCACAATGTAGTGTTCAGTGAGTCGTTAAACAGTTTAGCACGGTCACGTTTCGGATACAAGTGGAGGAATTCACGTACACGGTCGAAAATTACCACCTTATCGTTGATTGAGTAACCGATTGCGGTCAAAATAGCACCGATGAATGTCTGGTCGATTTCCAATGAGAAAGGCAGTATACCATACCAAATAGAATACATACCAATAATCAACAGTGTATCAACAGCCAATGCAACAGTAGCACCCACACTATAGGCAATATTGCGGAAACGAACTAAAATATACAGACCAATTGCAATCAGAGCCAACACAACTGACCAAACAGCAGATGTTTTGATATCATCAGCGATACTTGGACCAACTTTCTGTGAACTGATGATTGAACCACCAGTACGGTTATCACGGTCGATAAATATTTCAAGTGTAGTTCCTTCACCAAGCAAATTACCCTCTTTCAATGCATCATACAAGAATTCCTCAATTTCAGCATCGATAGTTGGAGAATCTTCTTCTATACGGTAGTTTGTTGTAACACGGATAGTCTTACCATCTGTACCCAATGCAATAGCCTGAACATTAGCATCACCCACCTTTGGCTGCAACAAGCTACGTACAGTTTCCGGTTGTACAACCTGTTCGAACTGAACAACGAAGTTACGTCCACCGGTAAAGTCAATACTTTGTGACAAACCGCGAACAAAGAATGAAATGATACAAACAACAATTACAGCTCCCCAAATTATGAAAGAACGTTTGGTAACACCCATAAAGTTGTAATGCACATCCTGCATCAGGTTCTTCGAAATACCAGTAGTAAAGGTCAAGTTCAACCACTTATCCTTACCCATATAATGTTCGTAAACCAGACGAGTCAAGAATACAGCTGTAAAGAATGAGCAAAGAATACCGATAATCAATGTAGTGGCAAATCCACGGATAGGACCAGTACCAAAGTTAAACAAGATAATACCAGTAATAATAGAAGTCAGGTTTGAGTCGAAGATTGCTGAGAATGCATTAGCATAACCTTCCGACAAAGCTTGTTTAGTTCCCTTACCAGCCTTCAACTCTTCTTTTGTACGTTCATAAATCAATACGTTAGCATCCACCGCCATACCAAGTGAAAGCACCATACCGGCAATTCCAGACATTGTCAAGGCAGCCTGGAAAGAAGATAGAATACCTAATGTAAAGAAGAAGTTAACAAACAATGCACAGTTTGCAATCATACCCGGAATAAATCCATACATAGCACACATATAAATCATCAAGACAACCAGTGCAACTACGAATGAAATAATTCCTTGGTTAATAGATTCCTGTCCCAAAGACGGTCCTACGATATCTTCCTGTACAATACGTGCAGGTGCCGGCATTTTACCAGACTTCAGCACGTTAGCCAAGTCTTTTGTCTGTTCCGGAGTAAAGCTACCAGAAATTTCTGACTGTCCTCCAGGAATTTCACCATTAACACGTGGAGCACTATATACATAACCATCCAATGCAATAGCGATTGATCTGCCAACATTTTGTTTAGTCAAAGCAGCCCAGCGACGAGCACCTTCTGTATTCATAGACATGCTCACGCACGGTTTATTATACTGGTCGTAAGAATCTCTTGCATCAGTTACGACATCACCTTCCAAAGGAGCACGGCCATTACGCTCTGTAGATTTAATTGCATACAATTCGAAAATACGTCCGCTCTTATCGAAGTCAGCAGCAGCAACACCCCACATCAATTTCAGGTCACGAGGTAACTGCTTCTGTATTTCAGGCATACTTAAGATACGATTAACTTCAGCTGTATCGTTACGGTCAGCATAAGCAACAATAGCTCCTACGCCACTCTGGTTCAACTGAAGAACAGAAAGCAACGGATGCTCCTTCTTCATTTGTTCAATATTTGCACCAGAAGCATTAGAAGCAGTTTCACCTTTCAATGCAGCAGCTAAACTGTCTTTAGCAGAAATTGCAGGCTGAGCAGTAGCAACAGTATCTGTTTGTACAGAATCAGTAGCTGTTCCTGCAAGCAAATCACGAGCACGACTATCAGCAGAAGCTAATACCGGAACGATTTCTTTTGCTTCAAAAGTTTCCCAGAATTCCAGATTAGCAGAACCCTGCAACAATTTTCTGACACGTTCTGGTTCCTTAATACCAGGCAATTCTACCATGATACGTCCCATCTTACCTTCCAATGTCTGGATATTAGGCTGAGCCACACCAAAGCGGTCGATACGAGTACGCAATACATTATAAGAATTGTCTACCGCAGCTTTCACTTCTTCGCGTAATACAGCTTCAACCTCAGCATCAGTACTGCGTGTAGTTACTTTATCCTTTAACTGTTGAGTAGCGAATAACTCTGCCAGCTTTCCTTCCGGAGCCAGTTTCTTGTATTCACGAATAAAAATTGTGATAAAATCATCCTGACTGGTAACCTGTTGTTTTGCAGCTTCAGCAACGGCTTTATTAAATGCCTCATCTGTTTTGTTATCAGCCAAAGCTTTTACAACATCCGGTACAGAAACTTCCAGAATAACGTTCATACCACCTTTCAGGTCAAGTCCCAGTCCGATTTCCATCTCACGACATTGTTTCAGCGTATAACTGCCCAACCAAACCTTTTCATTCTGTACTGAATCAAGGTAGTGAGTTTCCCCTTTCGGATCTTCTGCCGCCTTTTTCATATGATAGCGGGTTACAAAAGAGAACGAAAGATAGAACACACATACAAGGGTCAGCAATATCGCAAAAACCTTTACGAATCCTTTGTTTTGCATGTTACTTTAATTTATATATTTACTTTTTAATTAATATACGTTTATTCAAGGTTGCAAATATAGTTTTTTTTTCATTTATAAAGGGAAAGGTTTCTAAATATTTAAGTTTTAAGCTATAAATTTCCCTTTTTCAAAGAAGCATTTCATATCAGTATTATAATTTGACAGATCAAATCGTTAGAAAACAGCTGTACTGCATAACTAAAATAAAAACAGGCCAACTTCAGAAAAGAAGTTAGCCTGTTTTCGTTGCGAATTATTATAAAACAAAGATCAATCTATAAAAAGTATTTCGCCAAAATTTGGTCTGGCAAGCATCAATAAAAATTTATTTCGTTTTTTCAAGCAAGCACCAAACCGGATAATGATCAGAAGCGTTTATGGAACGATCAATTTTACACTCCAGTATACGAAAAGCATCGCTGGCAAAAATATGGTCTATGCGGAAATAAAAACGATTCTCATAATAAGTAAAACCAGGCCCTCTACCCGCCTTTCTATAAACATCATTCAAACCCTGTCCGACTACTCGATGAGCATACGAGATAGGAGAATCATTAAAATCACCGCAAACAAGCATATAGCGAGTACGATTCACAGCAATAGCCTGTGCAACAGAGTCCGCCTGAGGGGCACGTACAGCCACAACCTTTGCTATTTTATGAAACAAATGCTTTCCCCCATTTTTTATATTCTTTTCCCTTGGAGATTTCAATATATCATTATATACAGTCTTATCATGTGCATCAAGCTTATTCGACTCCAAATGATTATTGATTAACACAAGAGTATCATTTCCAAATTTCAACCGATAAAGAATACTGGCATTGGATTCAGTCTTATAATCTATTGTTTCTGCCGAAAGAATTGGATAGCGTGAATAACAAGCAAGTCTGCCCGGCCCCTCTCCCTTTACACGTACATGGTAAGGATAACATGCCAAAGCACGATCTATTTCCTTTTGTTTTACCTTTGCACTAGGATTAAACTCTTGCAAGCAAATAATATCAGCATCACTGTCCCGCAAGTAATTGAGAACAGGATTACCTTCCTGTTTATCATACTCTTTCGTTAACGCAATATCCTGCGTGTTATAAGTAAGCAACTTAATTACCTCTCCTCCTTCCGGTTTCTCTTCTGATCCCAGCGGACAATAGTTCCAAATACTGCTCCAGCCGGCAACAAGAACCAGCAACAGAAAAAAAGCATACTGCCATTTGATACAAACCCACACAAATATAAATAGGAGATTAGCAAGAAACAGAAAAGGGAAAAACAGCCCAGCACACGCCCACAACGGATGACTGACCGGAGATATATACGGACTGTAAGCACTTATCAAAAAGCCAATGGCAACTAATATATTTAAGGTAAACAATACCCACCGAACCAAACATCCAATTTTCCTCATATCTACATTATTTTATATTATCAATATTGCATTCGGATATATTTTTCTTCCATTGGCAGAAGCCCAAACGAGCTTTATTTACTTTTTACTTGCATCAAACAAGCTCTTTTTTTCAGCATCAGTCAAACTACCGTAGCCAGACTTACGCAACTTATCTAATATTCTATCTATTTCCTCTGTACGTTCTTTTTTTCTGGCATTAAAATCATAGTCTTTCTGCTTGTCACTGTAATGCACTTTCATTTTAGGCTTTCTGGAAACAGGCTTCCAGCTTCCAGATAAAAAGTCGAGTATATTATTTATCCATTTTGTTGCATCATGACCCTTCTGTAACCCTGCGGCAAACCACCAACCGGCTAAAGCCCCTCCCAGATGAGCAATATGTCCACCTGCATTTCCTGAAGTCATAAACAACAAATCCAGCAACAACATGAATATGGCTACCTGCTTTAGCTTTACAGTACCGACAAACATCAACTGAATAGGATAGTTTGGCTCACGTACACCAACTGCAATTACAATAGCAAGCACTGAAGCCGAAGCTCCTAACAAATAAGAAGAATATACCGCACCAGCAAAATAGGGAAACAAATTATATGCAAGCATATACATCAATCCTCCCACAATTCCGCCTAATACATATAAGCCACGCAAATGTTTTGCCGAAAAAAATTGCAAGAACAAACGCCCGAACCAGTACAGCCATAACATATTGAACAATATATGCAGTATGCCAGCATGCATAAACATATAGGTAAACAACGACCAAGGCTGTCGGATAAAACGCTCCCACCAAGCGGGAAATTCCAAATAGTTCGTCCAAAAGCCAGCAGGCTGATTAAACAAAGTCAGTACAATGTTTACCAGTGTGACAACCAGGAAAACTCCTATATTTATGTATAGCAGCCGAGTTACAATATCCCCTCTCCTGAAATTTTCTTTTAGGTTAGTAATAAAACTGTTGTCCGCCGCCATTCTTCTTTCTCCAATATATAATCAAAATAAAACCAAAAAGCATTCCTCCCAAATGTGCGAAATGAGCTACTCCGTCACCTCCTGCAATACCAAGAACAAGCTCCAACACAGCATATCCGATTACAAAATATTTCGCTTTAATCGGCATCGGCAAAGGGAAGATAAACATCTGACTGTTAGGGAACAGCATACCGAAAGCTAACAAAATAGCATATACAGCACCTGAAGCTCCAACCGTATTCAGACGATTCAAAAACTCAGCCATAGGTATAACTCCCATACCTGTATCTACTCCATCGTAGTGCGACCAACTAACCAAATACTCTGTATACTGTACAGCCTCCTGTATTAGTCCGGCTCCTATTCCACATAAGATGTAGTAAAATAAAAAACGCTTAGGACCCCAAACTTGTTCAAGCACCCGGCCAAACATCCACACGGCAAACATGTTAAAAAATATATGCTGGAAGTTGGCATGCATAAACATATAGGTAATAAGCTGCGCAGGATTAAAATCAGAGGCCAGGAAAAAATGTAATCCCAACAAGTTTTCCACATCTATGCCGTAGCGTCGTGCCACTATTGTGCCCAAAAAGCACAACACATTAATAATCAATAGATTTTTAGTTACTGTAGGTAGGTTGTTCATAAGCTATCTATTATTCATGTTTTACAATACTATCACGTAGAACCAATAAACTTTCAGGTCCCATATTAAATAACAAATCTATAATACTGAGATTAGGCAAAAAATTGTTTTTCTGGTCAAATACCTGATAATAAGGTTTAGGCAGAAAATCCGAATCACACTGCACATATGCTTTTTTAGGATGTATCAATTCACGAAAATCATCCATATCCTCTACATTGGCAACATAATCCTTTGTCATTACAAAGGAAGGATGTAAATCGATCTGTTCACATATCCAGTTACACAATTCCATATTAAAATCGAACAAGAATTCATATCTATGTTCATAAAACCGATGAAACTCATCAGCATAGTAATCGAAAAAAGGACTTTGCTTATAAGCTGCAACAAAAGCGTTCCAATGCACATGCCGCCAGTTGCCATGATCAGAAATACGCACATCCTTCATCAGGCATTTTAAATCATCACTTTTTTCTGTCGGGATAGTCAACGACAAACTTCCATCTGCCGAAGCTATCGTGCTACGATTACGATAAGTTTGCTTCATATAGTGGTCAAACTGCTCTATATGTACAGTATCATACGCAAACAACTTCGTATAATATTCTACTGGCGCAAGATACGCCGAACTAAGTATAACTTCTTTCTTCATTCTTATTGCACACGTTGAAAAAAACGTTCTTTACAGGAAGGAAACCAGATAAACCATGCTTTACCAATAATATGATCTTCCGGGACAAAACCAAACAACCGTGAATCGTACAAGTTTACAGGATCATTCGAAGCCATCCAATAATAGTCTTTACTGAATGTAAACGAAGTGGCAGGCTTTCCTTCTACCCACAACGTATCGCCCCGCACTTCAGCCTGCTTCTGCTCATGCGAAACAATTGTATTACATAACAATACTACATTCCACGGATATACTTTTACAGCTTCCCCTTTGCGAGGAACAACATAAGGATGTATCTCTTGCGAAAGTCTGTTGTTTAGCGGAACAAAATCGATTCGCTGTCCTGCTTTTTGTGAAACCAAATAAAATTCATAATGACTAAAGCTACGGATATACCCTCCATCTTCGGTATATCCTACCAGTGAATTTTCTTTCAGCCCTACTGCATCCAATATAATCTTCATCAGGTCTTCTTTCGATGCAGGATATACATACAAAGCCTTACTGTCCGGACTTAAAATCTCATCTCCGGTATTTATCAACTCTCGATTCAACATCAGTGTATCTCCGGGAGTAGCAATACAACGGCTTATAAAGACACTGCGCCACTCAAGCCGTTTATTTCGCTGAGTAGCCCCCGGATCATTGAAAATTACAATATCCCCTTTCCCTACATCACAGTTTCCGATACGGTGATAACCTAAGAATGAAGGAAAAGGCATACGCAGACCATAACTCCACTTATTCACCAGCACCCCTTCGCCCTGATAAAGTGTATTTTCCATTCCCGACGAAGGAATAAAACATGATGTAACAAGAAAAGTCCTAACCAGCCATACAGCAATAATGACAAATGCCGATAGCTTCAGTCCTATTTTCCAGTCATTACTCAATATGATGCAGTATCATTTTATCGAATCGACAAACTTAAACAAGCGATTCCAACGGACTTTTCCGTCGAACCAACCTCTATCCTGATCGAGTGACAACCAGATAAAGATAGGCTTACCAACGATATGATCTTCAGGCACAAAGCCCCAGAAACGTGAATCGGCAGAGTTATGACGGTTATCACCCATCATCCAGTAATAATCCATCTTAAAGGTATACTTCGTCGTTTCCTGTCCGTTTATATAGATTTTTCCGTCCTTCACCTCCAGAGAATTTCCTTCATAATTCTTGATAGGACGTTCATAAATCGGCAGGTTGTCCAGTGTCAAATCGATTGTAGCACCTTTTTTCGGAATCCATACCGGACCATAATTGTCTACTGTCCAGCCAGTCAGTTTATTTACAGGATACAATCCGCCGGCATCATCATCCGGAGTATTTTCTATAGACACTACCAGATCCTTCCGAGCCAGCAAAGCTGCTTTAGCCTTCTCTGTCAACGGCATGTTATAAACCGATTCTTCGGTGTAATACATCATCAGATCCTCCTGACTGATACCCAGTTCATGACACAAATCATCAGGAAGCATTCCCTTAGTCTTGACAAAATAACGATACTGTACATTATCCGGTTCCTTATTCGCTTTTCCGTCCAGATAAATAATACGGTTCTTTATCTCTAATGTCTGACCGGGAAGTCCGACACAACGCTTTACATAGTTTTCACGACGGTCGACCGGACGGGTAATAATCTTACCGTACATCTGCGGATTTTCATCAATATATTTGCGTCCTGCCTGATAATAGAAATCGTACACCTGACGCTGCTGTTCCAAAGTAAGGCGCGACATATCTACCGGCTGCGAAAGCTGCTGTCCTGCCTGATAACTCAACCGATACAAATCTTCAGCAGGAACGGCTGTAGCTACACTGTCACCGGCCGGAAAGTTGAAAACCACAATGTCATTCAGTTCTACCTTACCCAAACCTCCAACACGCTTGTAATCCCAATGTACCCAGTCAAGATACGACTTACAGTTGAATACCGGAAGTGTATGCTGAGTAAGAGGCATATGAAGCGGAGTCTGTGGAATACGTGCTCCATAACTCATCTTGCTGACAAACAGATAATCGCCTACCAGCAACGACTTTTCGAGTGAAGAAGATGGTATAACGTAATTCTGGAAGAAATACAGATTGACAAAATACACTGCAACCAGTGCAAATACAATTGCATCTACCCAGCTCATTACTGCCAGAACCGTTTTATTTTTCGACTTTTTCCACCATGTCCATGGAATTTTCTTTGAGATATAAGCATCAAAGATAAAAGGAACAACAACCAGTCCCAGCCAGCTCTGCAACCAGATCAGGAAAATCAGGTACAGAACTAATACTATACTAAACTTTATCCACTGCTTACGTGATGCCTGTATCATATCTTAAAACTGAAATAAATCGTTCATTCCTAAAAATCCTTCGTGAGTTGCTGTGTACTCGGCTGCCAGTACTGCACCCAATGCAAATCCTTTGCGGTTCTTTGCATCGTGCGTAATAATAATAGAATCAGCTTCCGATTCATAACGGATAGTATGAATTCCGGGCACTTCTCCTTCACGGATTGCACTTACAGGCATTTCATCCGATGCGCACGCTGTAGTACCGGTTACAGTTCCATCCGGAGCTGTAAGTGTACCCATAACCCATTTGTTCTTTCTGTCCAGGTTCTCCAAGATACCTTCAGCAAGTGTAATTGCTGTTCCACTTGGAGCATCCAGCTTATGGATATGGTGTGTTTCTACCATTGACACGTCATAATTGGGAAAGTTGTTCATAATCTTTGCCAAATATTTATTGACAGCAGAGAAAATTGCTACCCCCAAACTAAAATTGGACGACCAGAAAAGAGTTTTTCCCTCTTCTGCACACAAACGACGCATTTCTTCTCCATGCTCGCCCATCCAACCTGTACTGCCGGAAACTACCTTAACTCCGTTTTTGAAAGCTTCCAGACAATTGCCATAAGCTACAGAAGGAGCCGTAAACTCAATCGCAACGTCTGCTGAACGGAACGCTTCCGATGCAAAGTCCTGACGATTGTCTACATCAATAATACTTACAATTTCATGTCCGCGGGCAACTGCAATCTTTTCGATTTCCTTACCCATTTTACCATATCCTATTAATGCTATCTTCATAAATCTCAAATTATTTTAGGCACAAAGATAACGTTTTTCGTTATTAATCATTACATTTAGCGAACATTTACACCTCATTAACATGGAAGAACTCTTGCACTACGTGTGGAAACACAAACTTTTCACACTGAAACCTTTGCAGACAACCGACGGACAGCCGATTGAAATTATTGACCCCGGTCTGGCAAACATGCATGCCGGTCCGGATTTTTTCAATGCAAAAATCAAGATAAACGATGTAACATGGGTAGGAAACATCGAAATACACCAGCAGGCTTCCGACTGGTTCCGCCATAATCATCATCTCGACCCGACATACGATTCGGTTATTCTGCATGTGGCTTCGGATATAGATGCTGTTCCCACACGAAGCAACGGAGAGATTATTCCGCAGATGGAGTTACACTACCCACCTTATCTATTGGAAAATTATGAAGAATTAATCCGCGCCGACCGCTATCCGGCCTGTTTCCGAATCATTCCCCAACTGCCGTCTTTCCTGCTACACAGCTGGCTGTCTACGCTTCAGGTAGAGCGTTTCGAAAATAAAACGCAGCAAATAGAGAAGCACTTGCATGAATACAACCAAGACTGGGAGTACGCGTTTTTCATTACGCTGGCACGTAATTTCGGATTTGGTGTAAACAGTGATACTTTCGAGCTATGGGCGAAGAGTGTACCGCTTGCTGCTGTCAACAAACATCGTGACAATCTGTTTCAGATAGAGGCCTTTTTCTTCGGACAAGCAGGACTTCTGCAAGAGTTGCCTGTTGATGCATATACGGAAAACATGATAAAAGAATACAATTACCTGAAACAGAAGTTCGGACTACAACCTTCTTCTGATTGCCGCTGGCGTTTTCTCCGCCTGCGTCCAGGTAATTTTCCACATATCCGCATCGCACAGCTTGCCTGCCTGTACCATCGTTCACAGGGCTTATTCTCACAACTGATGGAAGCAGAATCGGTGAACGAATTACGGAATCTCCTGAAAGGTGGAACATCGGAATACTGGCTGACACACTATACTTTTGGTATACCTTCTCCTTCTCATCCCAAAACCATCAGCCAAAGCTCAACCGATTTACTTATCATCAATACGGTAGTACCATTTCTTTATGCCTACGGCAAGCACAAGTCGAACGACGCCTTATGCCTGCGTGCGACCCAACTGCTAGAGGAACTGAAGCCAGAAAACAATTACATCATCCGTATGTGGAAAGAATGTGGACTGGAAGCATCACATGCAGGCGACAGTCAGGCACTTATCCAGCTCAAAAAGAATTACTGTGACCTGAAGAAATGCTTGTACTGCCGCATCGGATATGAGTATTTCAAGAAAAAAGGAATATAATATTTCGAAGTAGTAACTAATTTTTAACTGTATCTACTTTTATCTGAATGGAAGGAATATAAATAGTTTGAACAGAAGGAACAGTAATAGTTCCTCTATCGATATCAGTAACTTCTGCTTTTACATCATTCACATAAATTTTATCCAACGGATAATATAGCTTATAGGTTGGTAAAGAAGTTATCCATTCGGTCTTTATATTCACCGGTTCTGAAAATATATCTTCACATACTAAATCAAAAGAAAATGAAGCAGTACGATCATCTCCATCACCAATAACATCAGTACTATTCACACTAAAATAATAATGCCCATCTTCCATGTAGCCCCACTTTAAGTCAAAATAATCACACTCTACATATTTCGAGGTTTCAGGATTTAACCATTTGAGTTCCATTTTATCAGCAAGTGTCTCCATGTCATCCATGTTATTAATAAATGGATTTCCATTTTCATCTACCAGTTCGAAATAAAATTCGTAAACACTAAACTCAACATTTTTATCATTTTTATCACAACCACTTATCAAAATAAATAATAACAAGACTACTGAACTTAAAATAAACTTTTTCATAAGCTAATTAGATTAATAAGAAGGTATTATAATTAATTGTTGCAAATCATCTGGGAATATTTCTGGAGAATAAAACCAACCATTTTTATTGTACCTTTATTAGTTGTTCTCAATTATAACGTTGAAAGGTAATTATAATAAAATTCGGATTCTCTCCTACTGTATATTTGCATTATCTTTTTAATAAGAAGTTACATTTGATTCAATCTAACTGATTTTCATTGTTAAAAGAATTAAAGTAACAAATAATTAATAAAGTTCACCATAAAGAATATCAAGAATTGTTCTCAAGAACATCCTTGCAAGAATCGCAATATGCTATATATTATTACATTTACAAATGTAAAAAAACAAAAAGATTATCCAAATATTTTTAAGGATTTATCAACACGTTATGATTCCTTTTTCGATTACGATGAAAACAGTCTTACTAATGAGAAAATCGAACAGGTCCTTGCCTTTCAAACGTAGTTTACGGAACTTTGACAAAGAGCTGGAGGAAGCAAAAATTTATTTTTATATCTATGAAGATACAAAAAATATTGGTACATAGCCCAATATTTCACTAGGTATGTACCAATATTTTTATGAATTTATTGTTGAAGGCACGTTTTCTGTACCTTCAATTAATTTGTATTTCTTTTAGACAAAGGTATGTATACCATCAATTCCCAGCCAGACAAACGGTTGTTCGCAAAAGGGAATAAATCAAATTTCCGAGTCATTCCCCGCTTATATTGTATGGCAATTTCCATACAACCAAAGTCATAACCCAAACGTACAAACACAGGTACATTTACAAAATTTTTATCATAAAAATAATAAGCAGATTCTACCCCTACAGACAAATTCAATCCTTTATACAAATAATATCCCGCACTTCCGGAGAGAGAAACCGACAACAAATTACAAACTCCTGCATTTCCCGCATAAGTTATGTGCTCGTCCGGAGAGAGATAGCTTAATCCATACTTATAACGATGATATCCGGCTGTTATCGCAAGATCGAAAAACCATCGGGAATCAATCGGCTTCAACCGCCAACGATAACCGAAACCTAAAGAGAATCTGGAATCAAAATAAGTCTTCCCGGTATCAAAAGGAGGTAACCCGGCTGAGGGAGGAACCATATCATAACTTACCATATCCTTTCCTCCATAAATTGTCAGGCCTGAGGACCGACCTGTCTGTCCGTAAGTAACCAGCCATCCACTAAGCAATAATAAAAGAATAGTCAAACGCTTTATCATACAATCAATTCTTGTGTTTAATCAATTACTTCTAACTTATTCTTCCACACTATCCATCCATTCCGTTTGTATCATCCGGCAACCACCTACCAGTCCTAGTCCATTTGTTACATTGGTATAGGTAGGGCGTACAGGAGCCAATTCCGATTCTCCCAATTTATTGTTTACTTGTTCATTCATCGACTTCAGATAATGATAGAACTCTTCCGACAAACTATACAGACAAACCTTATATTGTTTCCTGTTTGTATAAACTTCATCCTGAATAGAGGTTTCATAATCGGATATATAAGTCTTGTTCAGCCGAAGTGTGTAGTTCTTTCCTTGAATCTTCTCATCGCTCCAAATATACAACTGCTCATAATACGTATAGTCGCCTATAAGAATTTCATCCAAACCGGCTGAAACCTTCAGGAGCGGTTCATCGTCCCAATCCATATATGCAGTATATTCTTTGTCATAATACACCCGTGATTCTCCATTCCTCCAATACTTCGCTCTTTCTTTCACCGTTACGGCATAATAGTTTACTGTACTAGCCTCATCGGTAAAGTTTATCTGAAACTGAAGCGTACCAGGATCGGATGGCTTTCGTTCCATATGAACAGAATTCAACGGAAACGGAGCTGGAATTGTCGTAACAGACAAAACTGTTTCCAAGCCTTCAGCAGAAGCTGTCAGCCGGATACGATCGCCTTCCTCGTATCTCTGCACCGTATAATAACTTTTGGCGGGAACACCCGGTAAAGCTTTGTCCGTCCACAACAGACCGACAGGTGTACCGTTTACTTCCAGCCGGACATCCGTCCCTGTCAAACCAGAAACAATTTCCCCCTTGCCTGTGACTGGAAGACTGCGTGAAAAACGTACCACGGTTGTATCTCCACTCCCGGGATAACTGTATACAACTAACTTAGGGATTCCTTCCGCCTCATCCAGATCGAAATGATATACGCAAGATGTAAACAGTAAGGATACCCCAAGTATGATCATGAAAGAAATATATTTTACCATCATCCTTATTAGAATTTTAAAGTATAACTGAAAGACGGAATTACAGGAAACAGTCCTATCGCCTTGCCTCTGAAACTACCATCGGCCTGCCGTTCTACTTGAGTATAGAAAGCATTCATCCGGCAATAGGCATTGTAAATACTGATATTCCAGATACGTTCGAAACCTCGTTTGGTTGTCCGCCGGAAATTGATGCCTACATCCAGCCGATGATAGGCTGGCAGGGTAATATTGTTCGGCTTTTCGTAGACCCAGCTTCCTGCCGCATCAGACGGCTGGACGGTTCCAGGCAAAGAAGGATTTTCTACATACTGCATAGGCACAGTAGCCCGATCGCCACTACGGAAAGTCCATGCTGCGTACGCATCGATACGGTTATTAAACTTATGACGGAACATCAGGTTCAGCTTATGACGGTTGTCAAACTTGCTGGCATACCAGTCGGGGTAAAAATCTTCGAATTTCTGCTTGCTCCACGACAGCGTATAACTGGCCTGAAAGACATTCTTCGCGTGACGGTACGCCAGTGAGGCTTCCAATCCATACGATTTTCCTTTGCCTACCCTCACCCATTTCTCCCAGTTATCGGCAGGAAGTGTCAGGTTACCACCGGTATCATATTCCAGCATACGGTCGGTAATACGGAAATAGCCTTCTATGTCCATGCTCAAGTTCCATGGAAGCTTCATATAAATACCTCCCGCCATCTGACGTGAACGCATCGGACGTATGCGACTGGTAGAAGGAACCCAGCAGTCAGTAGGAAGATTCAAATAAGAGTTCGAAAGCTGATGGGCAAACTGACTCATTTCGGTATAAGAAGCCTTCAAGGTAGCCCAATCGAAAAGCCGGTAACCGACAGATAATCTCGGTTCCAAGGAATGATAAGTCGCTCCCGTAACCCGATACAAGACATAGTGCAGACCCGCATTTACCCGCAACTTTTCGGTCAGCTGCATATCATCTTCCACATAAAAAGAGATTTCACTCCCCCGATAACGACCTTCACCCGCCGACGACAAGGTATCGGCAATCCCTGCCGTTTCTCTTATATCCTGCGAAGCGATACGCTGCGGATGATACAAATGAAACAAATAGTTGCTACCCAGACGAATATGATGACTCGCAGCCGGACGATAACTGAACTCCATCCGGTAACCCACATCATCAATCGTCGAATAATTGCTTCTTTGCATCCGTTCCATCGACACCCTCTTGTCTTGTTCATAATAGCTTTCGTCCGACAGGAAACTATACTTTGCCAGATTACGGGCATACACCAGTGATACATTGCCCGACAGTTTAGGCGTAAGCTGACCGTTCCAGTTCAGTCCGACTGACAAATTGCCCCAACGGATATGGAATGTATTCTCATCCCGTTCCTCGTACTTCTGAAACATATATCCTTCCGGAAACTGTTGCAGCACTCTCGACTTGAACAGATCACGGGCAGAATATACGCTGAGCGACAACTTGTTCCGATCGGAAAACCGATGCGTAATTTTAGCATTGATATCGTGGAAAGCGTAACGGGTCTTAATATTTTTATCTGAAAAATTTCGATTCGCTATCCACAAGGCAGGTGTGGTCAGCAGATCCATCCAGCTCCTTCGCATACCAAAACTAAACGAAGTCTTATCTTTGATGACAGGTCCTTCAAACTGGAACCTGCCATCCAGCAGTCCGATGGAAAAAGTGCCATGATATTCTTTCATGTCCCCCTCCCTAGTACGAACATCGATGACCGATGCCGTTCTTCCTCCATAACGAGCCGGGAAACCACTCTTATAGAAGTCTACATTCTTCACCACGTCCGTATTGAATGCCGAAAACAGTCCACCCAAATGATTGACCTGATACAACGGAGTACCGTCCAGCAAAAACATATTCTCATCATTCCGCCCGCCATGTACATACAGCCCGGAAAGCAATTCCGTACCGGAAGAAACACCCGGCAAGTTCTGAATGGACTTGACAAGATCCGGAGAACTCAACAGAGAGAATTCCGTATTCAGCAATTCGGGAGTAAAAGAAACCTTTCCGGTCTGAGTGGTAAAAAGCGGATCATTCAGATTTGCTGTAACCTCCACACCTGCCAGTGCCGTTGTGCTTTCCTTCAGATAAATAGTTCCAAAATAATCAGACTGCAAATCGAGTTCCTTTACCACTTCCTCATAGCCAATATAAGACACACGAAGCACATGCTTCCCCTCGGGTAAGGTAATACTGAAAAAGCCATGCTCATCAGTCAGTGTTCCGGTACGCGTAGTCTTGTCATACACCGTCACATTAATCAGTGATTCACCATTATCCTGACAGATATAACCCGAAAAGGTATACTTGTTCTGCCTGAACAGCAACACATATTCATCCTTGATTTCCCACTTGATACCAGTCCCGCCCAAAACAATATTCAGATTCTCCGTCAGTGTCTTGTCGGGCAACGGTCTGCCCGCAGGCATCACATCAGCCAAAGCAGAATCGTATACAAAACTTACATGATATACCTCCTGCATGGTATCTATCGCTCTTTTCATCTCTGTGGATTCGGATGAAGCATTCGCCGCCACATGCAGACACAGCAGAACAGCACAGAAAAATGTTCTCATCACTTCTTCTTTTCAATTTTTACTTTCAGCACCTTTTCTATTATCTCGATTATTTCATCCAGGCTTCGGGAATTAAAATTGGCAGTCAGCCGTTTATCCGTATTGTCAGCTATCAGACGGACATTGTAATACCTGGAAAGTTCATCGAGTACCTTTTGCAAAGGCGTATTGCTGAACACAAAGCTACCTTTACGTGTCTGTGCTCTCTGCGTAAGTACTTGAGGTTTCTGTTGTCCTTTGACAACCTGCGCCCTCATTCCACGTGTCAGAATTACCGCATCCGGTTGTCCTACAGCCGTATACTGTACTTTTCCCGCCTCAACGTGTACAAATGCCGTATCATTCCGGCTTTCATCCAGCAAGAAACGAGTCCCTATCACCCTCACTTCCGACAATCTGCCACTTGCCGTAAACGGCCGGGCAGCATGATGACGAACCCTAAACGAAGCCTTTCCCCGCAAACGGACATCCCGACGGACAGACAAGTATTCACGGGAACAATAGCGGATGGAAGAATGAGGATAGAGCATTACGGCAGAACTATCCGGCAACAGACAATCGACCGAATGCTCGTATGCCGTAATCTCCGTCCATTTCGCATCAGTAAACAGGTATATCTTTATTACAAACACCAAAAGTACAGCGGCCGCTATCCCCGCAAAAGCCACCACATACGAGCCAGGACCTGACTTGCTTTCGGGTATAGCATGTTTGTGCCTAAAAGTCTGCAATGCCTTCTGCGTATCAAGTTTATTTACACGGTAATGCTTCAGTACAAACCGGAGACATTTTTCTTCTAAATCTTTCATACTCCTTCGATTTTAAGTTTCATAGACAAGACTGTACAAAGGTTGAAATTCACTATTGCCAACAAGCTAATTTTAGCCGAAAAAGAAAGTATATACTTTATATGCTCCCTCACGTATCAGTCGAAGTGCTTTCTGTATATGATTATCAACCGTATGAACGGAGATATGAAACTTGTCGGCTATGTCTTTATACTTCATGCCATCCCGTTTGTTCAACAGAAACACTTCCCTGCAACGGTCGGGCAATGAATCAATGGCAGTCCAGATACGTGCTTCCATGATCGTACGTTCTTCTACATCTTCCTCGAGTAACCTGTCTTCCAGATCGGATGGAGAAAGACTAGTATCGAACATACTACTTTGTTTCAGCCAGTCAAGGCTACGGTTTCTGACCATCGTATAGAGGTACGACCTAATATTAACGATCTCCCCACCTTCCTGTTCCATTTTTTCCCACAAAACCGAAAAACACTCCTGCACGATATCTTCAGCAGCATCTACATCGTGAATATAGTGTATGGCGTACAAGCATAAAGGTCTGTAATGGTATCTGAACAAATTATCAAAATTCATATCACTTACTTCTAGTTTTGATATTATGAATCATTTTTTACATAATGACGTACAAAAATGCCTAAGTCACTATGTTGCATTCGCAAAAAGAAGTTAATTTACCAAGAAAAATCCAGAACTATGAAAGCATAAAAGGTAAGAAGTCAAATTGATTAAAACGATGCAGAAAATACTTCTGCACATATTCAAAAAACATCAGCATATTTACTCTTTTTTTTGTACGAAAGTCCCCGTCTTTCGTACAAAAAATAAAAAAAGAAGACGATGTTTTTGTCACTTCTTGCTGATAAATTCTTATTGATTAGCGCAAGGCTTCTTCTACCGCTCTGAGATAAGTGTCCAGACGATTACTTTTTAAGATAAGCTTACGGCTCTTCTTGTCTATATCGGGAAGTAAATACTCCCACATGGTTTTCAGTTTGGCAAGCAACTGAGCCTCGCCTCCTTCAATAATCCGGCAATAATGTTCATACATCAACCCGTGCATTGCAGATACCTGACGGTATAATGTTGTTTTATCGGGAGATTGACCTTTGCGAACAGATAGGGCAAGCGAAGGATCAGCAAGCAGCCCTCTGCCTAGCATCACACCTTTCAATCGTGGATATTCCTCCAGCAACTCTTGAACAGCTTCTGGTGTACACAAATCTCCATTATACACCAATGGCAGTTCACAGGAGTCATAAAACTCCTTAAAAGCAACACGGTTCACTTCTCCCTTGTACTGCTGTTTTCCGATACGTGGATGAAGAGTTATCTGAGACACCCCTGAGCCGTTCAGTAAAGGTAATACCTGTTTCCATTCATCGGCATGTAGCCACCCAAGTCTCATCTTGACAGAGAAACGGATTTCCGGCAACTGACGCATCGCATCCAGCAGCGCAGCAACTTTTTCGGGATAAGGCAATATGCCCGATCCCTTCCCACGGTTGGCTATAAGCGGGAAAGGACATCCCATGTTAACGTCTATCTCCCGATAACCTTGTGAAGCCAGAAAGCCGGCTAGCTGATTCAGTTCTTCAGGTTCTGAAGCTACCAGTTGAGGTATCAGATGACTTACTGTATTTTGCTGAGGCAGTACTTCCCGCTTATCTTTGTTACGGATTTCACCTTTTTCCAAACGAATAAAAGGGGTATAGTAAGCATCTACACCTCCAAACGTCTGTTCGTGCGCATTGCGCCAGGCAGCCTCCGTAAACCCTTGCAACGGAGCTGCATAAATTGCCGGTATATTCTGTTCCATACATCCGCAAATATACGGATAATTCGTTACCTTTGTAGAATACATTAAAAAATCATCCCCATGGATAAATACATTTATGAATTGAAAATGAAGGTGCGCGATTATGAATGTGACCTGCAAGGCATCGTAAACAATGCCAATTACCAACATTACATAGAGCACACACGACATGAGTTTCTTACTGCTACAGGCATCAGTTTCGCCCGATTGCACGAAGAAGGAATAGATCCGGTTGTAGCACGTCTGACTATGGCGTTCAAAACTCCTCTGAAAAGCGGCGACGAGTTCGTTTCGAAACTGTATATGAAGAAAGAAGGAATAAAATATGTATTCTATCAAGACATATTCCGATTGCCCGACATGAAAATTGTCATTAAATCGACGGTAGAAACCGTATGTGTAATAAACGGACGACTGGGCAACAGTGAACTTTTCGATACAACTTTTGCTCCCTATCTTTCAGAATGAAAAACCATGAATTACTTTGCCGTCTGGCATTAACTCAGCTTCCGGGAATCGGTATTGTAGGAGCTCATAAGCTGCTGGATGCTACGGAAGGAAAAGCTGCTATGCTTTTTGACCATCCCAAGGATCTGGGAGATATCATTCCCGGTATTTCACCAAAGATCGCTTCTGTATTCGATGCACCGGAGGTTTTGCGCCGTTGTGAAGCAGAGCTTTCGTTCGCAGAAAAAAATCATATAGCCTGTCTTACTTGTGATGATGAAGCTTATCCCTCCCGGCTCCGGGAATGTGATGATGCTCCACTTGTCCTGTTTTACCGGGGAACAAGTGATTTGAACCAGCGTCATATCATCAGCATGGTGGGAACCCGTAATGCGACTGATTATGGAAAAGATATATGCATGCGATTTATCGGTGAACTGAAAGAATTGTTACCGGATGTAATAATTGTCAGTGGACTGGCTTATGGGATTGACATACATGCTCATCGTGCAGCCTTGCAACATAAAATGGAAACAATAGGTGTTCTGGCTCATGGTTTGGACAGAATTTATCCGTCTGTACATCGGCGTACAGCGGCCGAAATGACACAATGCGGAGGACTGCTTACCGAATTTATGAGTGGTACAAATCCCGACAAGCAGAACTTCGTCAAACGAAACCGTATCGTAGCAGGTATCAGTGACGCAACCATTGTTATCGAATCAGCAAATAAAGGGGGATCGCTTATCACGGCAGAAATAGCAGAAAGTTATCACCGCGACTGTTTCGCTTTTCCAGGACGCATTAATGATATGTATTCGGCTGGATGCAACGAACTGATACGTTCGAATCGTGCTGTATTGCTTCAGAGCGCCGAGGAATTGATAAAGGCTATGAACTGGGATAGTGAAGCACAAGCTCCTGCGGTTATACAACGGCAGTTATTCCCCGAACTCGATGAAAATGAAGAAAAAATAGTATCCTTACTCCAAAAGCACCCCGACGGAATCCAAATAAACACACTTGTTGTAGAAAGCAATATCGCCATCAACCGAATGACGGGTATTTTATTTGAGCTGGAAATGAAAGGAATAATCCGTACACTTGCCGGAGGGATATATAAACTGATATAAGATTAATAAAGCATAGCCCGTGAAGAAAATAAGAAAAGGGCAAAAAAAATGGGAGAACGCTTTCTCCCAACCTTGTTAACCTTAAATCTAATACTATGAAAAAAATCACATTGCAAATGTAATAATTCGTAAGATATCACGCAAGAGCAAACAACAATATTACAAAATGTTTAAAACTATTTTACATTTAAAGACGTTTGCGCACACAAAATAACACTTTGATTTTATCAAAATCGAGTAGGAGGTAAACACTAATCATAGGTGTTTATCTCCTATTTTCATGTTTACCGACCTCTCACACCACCGTACGTGCCGTTCGGCATACGGCGGTTCCTATTTTGGGTACCATTCGAGATACGAGCCCATTAAGGTAGGATAACCTGCCTTTCGCAGGCTGTCCTTACTTATCGCCACCTTCAATATAGGACTATCAGCAATACGCCAATAACCTTTGCGAGTGTTACCCCATTCACATGCCTTGTATTTTCCAATACCACATTTAACGAGGTTTGCCACCTTGGTCTTGGGGGTCTTCCAAGCTTTCCATATACACATGCGTATTCTCCGTCTTAACCACTCATCAGTATCAAGAAGAAAACGTTTCATATCGGCTAGGTGATAGTATCCAATCCATCCACGGATGTACTCCTTCAGTTTCTGTTTCCTCTTGACGTATCCCCATCCGTTGCTACGATTCGTCAGTTCTTTGAGTCTTGATTTCATCTTGGATTTGGACTTCGGATGTACTGTGAGGCGGCATTTGCCTTTCATTACATAAAAGGAGTAGCCGAGATACTTAACTCCTTGGACATACGACACTACAGTCTTTTCCTTGTTGACTTTGAGATATAGAGTTCCCTCTATAAATCGGGTTATGGACTCTTTGACTCTTCTTGCCGCCCTCTTGGACTTGCAGAATATCATCGAGTCATCGGCATAGCGAACAAAAGGAAGACCTCTGCGTTCGAGTTCCTTGTCCAACTCATTAAGCATAATATTACTCAACAAAGGACTTAGTGGTCCTCCTTGGGGAGTTCCTTCCTCGCTCGCTTCGAACAGACCTTTGTTCATTACACCGATTCGGAGATATTTGTGTATTAGACTGACCACTCTGCCGTCTTTAATAGTACGGCTGAGGATTTCTATGAGTTTGCTATGATTCACGGTATCGAAGAAGCGCTCGAGGTCAAGGTCTACTACATATATGTAGCCTGCATTGATTATTTCTTGCGCCCCTCGCAGTGCGTCATGACAACCTCTTCTTGGACGGAAGCCGTAGCTTCTCCTCGAGAATTGGCACTCATAGATAGGGGTCAGAACCTGGTTAATGGCTTGTTGCACCAAACGGTCTACCACGGTGGGGATTCCTAAAAGGCGCATATTGCCATTGTCCTTGGGGATTTCTACCCTTCTGACGGGGTTCGGACGGTAAGAACCGTCCATCAAGGAAAGGATGAGCGCATCTTTATTGGCTGATAGCCATGAAAACAATTGTTCACATGACATCTTGTCGATACCGCCACAGCCATTGTTACCAATCACTGACTTATAGGCTCGATTAAGATTGGCAGGACTCAGGATTTGCTCGAAAAGGTGTTCATTGTCGAATGGTACTTCCACGATGTTGTCTTCACACATCCACATGAAAGTCTGCACTCCCCCATACCATTCGGTTTCCGACCTATCTCTTTGAGGGCAGCCATTAACTTTGGATAATGTTTTCTGCATTCGTTCTCTCATTAGGTATGTTTCAATTACTATCGTTTAATTATTAGGTTCAGTCCTTCACAAACTCATCGACACGTTTGCTACTATGACATCTGCTGACTTCTCACGGCGAGATTTACTCCGCTGATTTCGATTTTCTCCACTATTATCATGCGTCCGTGAAACCTCCTCGGATAAGGGTATTAACTTTCCATCTTATGTCTGCTTCATTTACATTGACTGTTCCGAATAGCTATAGGACTTTGATTTGTCATGCAATCTCATCCACAGTCTTATGCCTTATATGAAGTTTCTGTTCGTCAGACCAGATGTTTGCCGCCAGCTTCTTTCAGATTCCAACTCGCGATGGACACCCTTGCTTTTGGCTGTATGATTCCCGCTATTAGGGCTCATTAGGGACTTGCACCCGTTAGCTAATACTCATGCCGAGCATACAAAAAGAAATCCCTGCCGAATTTGACTTCAGCAGGGATTTCTCTATCAAATAAAAGCTTTACAGCAAGGAATTAATCTTTCAACTTAGCCTTGATAAAGTCACGGTTCAAACGAGCAATATTGCTGATTGAAACGCATTTCGGACACTCAGCTTCACATGCACGTGTATTTGTACAGTTACCAAAACCAAGTTCATCCATCTTAGACAACATGGCTTTTGCACGACGCAAAGCTTCCGGCTTACCCTGAGGCAATAAGTTCAACTGGCTAACCTTAGCTGAAACGAACAACATTGCAGAACCATTCTTACAAGCAGCTACACAAGCACCACAACCGATACAAGAAGCAGCATCCATAGCTTCGTCAGCAACTGGCTTCGGAATCAGAATAGCATTTGCATCTTGAGGAGCTCCTGTACGTACACTGATAAAACCACCAGCCTGCATAATCTTATCGTAAGCTGTACGGTCTACCATCAAATCCTTGATAACCGGGAAACCAGCAGAACGCCAAGGCTCAACAGTGATTACATCGCCATCTTTGAAACGGCGCATGTAAATCTGGCAAGTAGTAGCACCAGTAGCAGGTCCGTGAGGATGTCCGTTGATATACAAAGAACACATACCGCAGATACCTTCACGACAGTCATGATCGAATACAATAGGTTCTTTTCCTTCTTCAATCAACTGTTCGTTCAAAATATCCAGCATTTCCAAGAATGAAGTATCTCCCGGGATATCTTTCATCTGGAATGTATCGAAATGACCTTTTTCTTTAGGTCCGTTCTGACGCCAAACTTTCAGCGTAAATGATATATTTTTATCCATTTTACTTAGATTCTTTAATTGTTTAACTTCACTGATTAGCTCTTATAGTTACGAGTCTGAACTTTAATTGCTTCGTATACCAGCGGTTCTTTATACAATACCGGAGCCTTATCATCGCTACCCTGATATTCCCAGCAAGCTACATAGAAGAAGTTTTCATCATCACGTTTAGCTTCTCCTTCTTCTGTCTGGTATTCTTCACGGAAGTGACCACCACAAGATTCGTTACGGTTCAATGCATCGTAAGCAATCAGTTCACCCATTGTAATAAAGTCATTCAAACGAATAGCCTTATCCAATTCAACGTTCATACCTTCTTTTGAACCTGGGATAAACAATTCTGTTTCGAATTCTTTACGGATTTCTTTCAAACGAGCCAAACCAGTCTTCAAACCTTCTGCAGTACGTCCCATACCAACGTATTCCCACATCACGCGACCCAATTCCTTGTGAATAGAATCTACAGACTTCTTACCCTTGATATTCATCAGGTGATCGATCTTATCCTGAACAGCCTTTTCTGCTTCAGCAAACTCAGGCAGATCAGTAGAGAAGCGAGGAACAGTGATCTGGTCAGCCAGATAGTTCTGGATAGTATAAGGCAATACGAAGTATCCGTCAGCCAATCCCTGCATCAATGCAGAAGCACCCAGACGGTTAGCTCCGTGGTCAGAGAAGTTACATTCACCGATAGCGAACAGACCCTTGATAGAAGTCTGAAGTTCATAGTCAACCCAGATACCACCCATTGTATAGTGGATAGCCGGATAGATCATCATCGGATTATAATATTTTACGCCATTGATTTCTTTAGCCAATTCACCCGGATTTACGTCGGTGATTTCTTCGTACATATCGAACAAGTTACCATAGCGCTGACGAACAACGTCAATACCCAAACGTTCAATACTTTCAGAGAAATCAAGGAATACAGCCAAACCTGTATTATTTACACCGAAGCCATGGTCGCAACGTTCTTTTGCAGCACGTGAAGCCACGTCACGCGGAACCAGGTTACCGAATGCCGGATAACGACGTTCCAGATAGTAGTCACGATCTTCTTCAGGGATATCACTACCCTTCTTAGTTCCAGCCTGCAAAGCTTTTGCATCTTCCAGTTTCTTTGGAACCCAAATACGACCATCGTTACGCAAAGACTCAGACATCAAAGTCAGCTTAGACTGCTTGTCGCCGTGTACCGGAATACAAGTCGGGTGAATCTGAACGTATGCAGGGTTAGCAAACCAAGCACCTTTACGGTAGCAAGCCATTGCAGCAGTACAGTTACAAGCCATTGCATTAGTAGACAAGAAATAAGTATTACCGTAACCACCAGTAGCAATAACAACTGCATGAGCAGCAAAACGTTCCAATTTACCAGTAACCAAGTTCTTTGCAATGATACCACGTGCACGACCGTCAACGATTACGATTTCTTCCATTTCGTAACGAGTGTACAGTTTTACAGTACCTGCACCAACCTGACGGCTTAATGCAGAATATGCACCCAGCAACAACTGCTGACCAGTCTGACCTTTAGCATAGAAAGTACGAGATACCTGCGCACCACCGAAAGAACGGTTAGCCAATGTACCTCCGTATTCACGAGCGAAAGGAACACCCTGAGCAACACACTGGTCGATAATGTTGTTTGAAACCTCAGCCAGACGGTAAACATTTGCTTCACGAGCACGATAGTCACCACCTTTTACAGTATCATAGAACAAACGATAAACAGAGTCACCATCGTTCTGATAATTTTTTGCAGCATTAATACCACCCTGTGCAGCGATAGAGTGTGCACGACGTGGAGAATCCTGAATACAGAAATTGAATACGCGGAATCCCATTTCACCAAGTGAAGCAGCAGCAGAAGCTCCAGCCAAACCTGTACCTACCACAATGATATCCAAACGACGTTTGTTAGCCGGGTTTACCAATTTCTGGTGAGCCTTATAATTAGTCCATTTCTCAGCTATCGGGCCTTCAGGAATTTTAGAATCAATTATTTTAGTCATAATGTTTTTTCAGTTTAAATCAGTTACACTTAAATTAGCAAGCACCGCAACCCATCATATTCTTCAAGAAGAACACAACAGCTACTACCATAAAACCAAGAACGATGATAGTAGAATAGATGTTAGAGATGCATTTCCAACGGTTAATCCAAATCATGTTGTTCCATCCCAAAGTCTGCATTGCACTCCAGAAACCGTGAGTCAAGTGGAACCACAAAGCAATCAACCAAATGATATACAACACGAAGAACAACGGATTAGAGAAAGTCTGCATAATATAGCCATAACCGTCGGCTGCATGAAGACCACCCAACATAGGGTTACCGATGATTTCAGCGAACTGCATTTTGTACCAGAAGTTCATAAAGTGAAGAGCCAAGCCCAGGATTACGATGATACCCAATACCAACATGTTCTGAGAAGCCCATTCTACATTCTTCGGACGAGCATTTACAGCATAACGTTCGTTACCGCGAGCTGCACGATTCTGCATTGTCAACCAGAAAGCGTAGATAATGTGAATTACAAACAAGGCAGCCAATCCCACAGTTGCTACCAGCGCATACCAGTTAGCACCCAGGAACTCACAAACCATGTTGTAAGCTTCGCCCGAGAACAAAGCAACACAGTTCATCGCCATGTGAAATGTCAGAAACAGGACAAGGGCGATACCAGTTACACTCATCACCACTTTCCTTCCAATAGATGAATTACTTAACCACATAAATGATTGAATTTAAATTATTTAATTGTTAGAACTAAAATTTCTTACTACATACATTAAAATACGATACAAAATTAGAAGTTTTCCCTATATAATACAAGGGATTACGGAAATAATTCTTTAATCTGTCCAGTGATTTAAGCAACAAAAATAATGAATGTGCTTCAGCAAGGAGAAAATAAGACTAAAGAAGTTATTGAACGTTTTACCTTCGCTGTTGGTCAATAACCATTTCATTATGAACAATTCAGGACAGATTCCATCTTTACGATCCATAGTTTTTCTGAAAACCGGTAAAGGAAGCTTCTTTCAAGGCAAAGCAACATATTCAGGACACCCCTTATCTTAATAGCATAAAAAGAGCCGTTTTAGCTTTTTACTACATTGCTAAAACGGCCCCTTCTTACTTATAATCTAATAAATACTCTAAGCAGTTATTTACGTTCCGGGAAATTCATTCCTGGCTTCTCTAATAGTTCTACAGCCTTAAGCATACTATTGTTCATGAGATTTATTACCTGAAAATACTCACTCATATCCCATAAATCACGAGCAATCAGAGCTTTCATTTGAGCTTTTATGAGTGGAAGTGCAATTTGATATTGTTTCTCATCATATTTTGCTCCTAATGTTTCACCTAACTTTCTCAGTTCTTCAAGCATGGCAGATGTCACTTCAAAATTCTTATTAAAATGTCGGAAGTCCTTATACTCTTTCAGCCATTCTTCACGATATGCATCTACCAGCTTCAAGTTCATCTGTACAATAGCTCCTTTATCGCGCAAAGCAAGATAGTAATCAGTATACATGGTTGTATCTACAGGCACAAAATAATCCGGCATGATACCTCCTCCACCATAGACAGTACGTCCCAGCTTCAATGTCTTGTATTTCAAAGAATCCGGAAAATGGATACTGTCTGCACTCAACATTTCCCCACGATTGTAGCGATCTATCAAATCTTTATTGTACTGTTCAATACTCTCGTAAGGCTTCTGAATACAACGACCGGAAGGCGTATAATAACGAGCAACAGTCAGACGAATCATAGAACCGTCAGGTAAATCAATCGGACGCTGTACCAGCCCTTTTCCAAAAGTACGTCTGCCTACAACTATAGCACGGTCCCAGTCTTGCAATGCTCCTGTTACAATCTCACTTGCCGACGCAGAAAATTCATCGACCAACACAACCAAACGTCCATTTAGGAAATCACCATTTCCCTCAGCATCAAACTCAGCACGAGGATTACGACGTCCTTCTGTATAAACGATAAGTTCTTTCTTACCTAAGAACTGATTAGCCAATTCAATCGCTGCATTCAGATATCCTCCACCATTTCCTTGCAAATCGAGAATAAGGTCGCGCATACCTTCCTTCTGCAAACGATGAAGAGCATCAGCAAATTCCTTTCCTGTAGTTGCGGCAAAACGATTTACACGAATATAGCCGATTTTTTTATCAACCATATACGAAGCATCAAGGCTATATACAGGAATCTTATCTCGTTTGATAGTAAAAGGAAGTAGTTCTTTTACTCCTCGACGCATAACTTTTACGGTTACCTCTGTGCCTCGTTTACCTCGCAGACGACGCATCACATCTTCCGTACTCATTTTTACACCAGCAATCACCGTATCATTTACCTCAATAATACGGTCGCCCGCCAAAATTCCGACTTTCTCCGACGGCCCTCCGGAAACAGGCTGGATAACAAATAGCGTATCAGTAGCCATATTAAACTGAATTCCTATGCCGTCAAAGTTTCCTTGCAATGGCTCATTCAACGCTTTTACCTCTTCCGGATCAGAATAAGTAGAATGAGGGTCCAGTTGCTCCAGCATCTTTACAATAGCCGACTCTACCAGCTTATTTTCATCTACCTGATCGACATATAAGTTTGATATGGCAAACTCCGCCAACTGCAACTTGCGTGAAGGAGAGTTGAGCATCTTATTCTGTGCTACTACAGAACAGAAAAAGAAAAAGTTGCACAACAAAATCAAATAAAGTCGCTGTTTCATAGTTTTCATCATAAATTAATATCCAGTCCTTCTGGCAAAAACGGTGTTACATCTTTGCCATATTGCAATAATTCACGTACAATAGTGGAACTGATGGCTGTCAGTTCCGGCTCTGTGAAAAGCAAAATCGTTTCAATGCCGGCAAGCTTTCTATTTATGTCGGCAATGGTTTCTTCATATTCAAAATCACGAACAGTACGGATTCCTCTGATAATGAACTTAGCGTTCCTCTGTTGCGCAAAATCGACAGTCAGATTATCATACGCTTCTACTCGTATGCGAGATTCGTTTGCGTAGAGTCTTTTTATCATCTCCACACGTTTTTCTGTAGGGAACCAGGTTTTCTTATTATCATTGACACCAATTCCGATAATAATCTCGTCCATAAAAGTCAATGCACGTTTTACCACCGAAAAATGCCCGATTGTAAAGGGATCAAATGTCCCTGGAAATATCGCTCTTTTCATTTAAGCCAATAATCACAAATCAAGAGATACTTGATCTATCAATTCAACAAGTCCTCTTCTATTACCAAATTATTAATAATAAAGTTCTGTCGCTCCATGGTATTCTTACCCATGTAAAACTCCAGCAACTCTTTAACAGCATCCGTTTTACGCAAAGAAACCTGTTCTAAACGCATGTCCTTTCCAATAAAATTCCGGAACTCATCAGGCGAAATTTCTCCTAATCCTTTAAATCGGGTAATCTCCGGATTGGGACCCAACTTTTCTATCGCTGCAATTCGTTCCTCATCTGTATAGCAATAAATAGTTTCGTATATACCTTTTTTACGGTTACGAACGCGGAAAAGCGGCGTCTGCAAGATGTAAACGTGTCCTTTCTTTATTAAATCAGGAAAGAACTGAAGGAAAAAAGTTATCATCAGCAAGCGTATATGCATACCATCCACATCGGCATCAGTTGCTACGATGACTTTATTATACCGCAATCCGTCCAAGCCATCCTCGATATTCAGCGCAGCTTGCAACAGATTGAATTCTTCATTCTCGTAAACGACTTTTTTAGTTAATCCAAATGAATTCAAAGGTTTACCACGCAAACTGAATACAGCCTGAGTATTAACATCACGGCTCTTGGTTATAGAACCACTTGCAGAATCTCCCTCTGTGATAAAGATAGAACTTTCCAGACGTGGATCATTTTCTTCATCTTTCTTAGCCCCCTTCAAGTCATTCAAGTGAATACGGCAGTCACGCAACTTACGGTTATGCAGATTTGCTTTCTTGGCACGTTCACGCGCAATCTTAGTAACCCCCGCGATAACCTTACGTTCTTTTTCCGATTCCTGAATCTTCTGAAGCAACACATCTGCTACATCGGGATGTTTATGCAGGTAATTATCTACATTCTCCTTTATAAAGTCACCGATAAACTTATTGACACTGATTCCTGAAAGTGGATAAGGATTACCATCTGAATCTTTTTCAGGAGCCATCGTCAAAGAGCCCAACTTAATCTTTGTCTGACTTTCGAAGGTCGGCTCTATTACATTAATGGCAATAGCAGCTACCAGCCCGTTGCGAATATCCTGAAATTCCATATTCTTACCATAGAATTCCTTGATAGTACGTGCAATATGCTCCTTGAAAGCACTTTGGTGCGTACCTCCCTGAGTGGTATGCTGTCCGTTGACAAACGAATAATATTCCTCCCCATACTGAGGACTATGAGTAAAGGCTATTTCTATATCTTCATCTTTCAGATGAACAATAGGATACAAGCCTTGAGAAGTCATATTGTCATTCAGCAAATCCTCCAGACCGTTACGGCTTACAATGCGGTGGCCGTTATAATATATCGATAGCCCTGTATTCAAATATGTATAGTTACGCAGCATCGTTTCGATATATTCAGGACGGAAGTGGTAGTTTAGAAACAAGGTGTTATCGGGCTCAAAGAAAATATAAGTACCATTTTCTTCCTCTGTAGATTGAGTAGTATCACTTATCAGTTCTCCTTTTGCAAAAACAGCTTCACGCATCTGTCCGTCGCGTACACTTCGCGCTATAAAGTGAGAACTCAACGCATTGACAGCCTTTGCTCCGACACCATTCAACCCGACACTTTTCTTAAATGCCTTTGTATCATATTTTCCACCCGTATTCAGCATAGATACGGCATCAACCAGACTTCCTAACGGAATACCACGCCCATAATCGCGTACAGAAACACGCAAATTATCTTCCATCTGTATTTCAATGCGTTTTCCTGCTCCCATTTTAAACTCGTCAATACAGTTATCTACGACTTCTTTCAGCAATACATAGATACCATCTTCCGCCTGAGAGCCATCGCCTAAACGCCCGATATACATACCAGGACGCGTACGAACATGCTCCATATCGCTCAGATGACGAATATTCTCCTCTGTATACGAAACGGGATTCGCTATTTGTTCATTGTATTCTTCTTCCATAAACAACACTCAAACGATATACTAATTTTCTTCTTTCTTTCCTGCTACTAACATCTTTTTATATGCACGGCGGCGTTTGTGCTGAACAGCTTCGAAAGCTCCCCACTGTGCCTGTACTTTCTTGTTCATTTCCAGTTCCGGATTACTTTCTCCATATTTGAATCCCATCTGTTGATAAACTGGAACTAAATCATAAAACAACAATGCATTTACTCCTTTGCTTTGATATTCGGGCTTCACACCTACCAGCAATAAATCAAGGACTTTTGGCTTTTTGATAAACAAAGCTTTAAGTAAATGGAACCAACCAAAAGGAAGCATCTTACCTTTTGCCTTTTGCAGTGCTTCCGACAAAGAAGGCATAGAAATACCCACAGCTACCAGGTTTTCATTTTCATCTTCTACAAGCGAAACCATTCGCAAATCTATCAATGGCAAATACATCTTGATATATTGATTGATTTGCCCCTGAGTCATTTGTGAATAGCCGTATAAAGGTGCATAGGCTTCATTTATCAAATCAAAAATCTTCTGTCCGTAGTTTTTGCTCTTTATTTCACTACGTTTCAATTTTTTGATTTTCAGCTTATATTTTTCCAGAATAATTTCAGAAATACGGATAAATTTCTCTGGCAACTTATCGGGAACAGTCAACTTAAACTCTACCCAGTCGGCTTCCTTTTCGAAGCCTAAACGCTCCATATGCTGTTGATAATAAGGGTAATTATAAATAGTCGACATGGTTCCTAGCTGATCGAACCCTTCAACCAGCATACCTTCTGCATCCATATCGGTAAAGCCTAGCGGTCCGACAATAGCTTCCATTCCTCGTTCTTTTCCCCATTCTTCTACTGCTCCAAGCAATGCTTCAGAAATTTCCGGCTTATCTAAAAAGTCAATCCATCCAAAACGGACTTCCTTTTTTTTCCATGTTTCGTTCGCACGGTGGTTAATAATGGCAGCTACACGTCCTACCACTTTTTTCCCTTCATAAGCAAGAAAATAATCAGCCTCACAGAATTCAAATGCTGCATTCTTTTTCGGGCTGAACGTATTCAACATATCATCGTACAAATCAGGTACGGAATAAGGATTGTCTTTGTATAATTCGTAATTGAAGCGAATAAATGTCTGCAACTCTTTTTTAGAGCTTACTTTCTTAATGATAATGGCCATCTGTTCGTTATAGTATGAAATTTCAGGTTGTAAAGATACAATTTTTTATTCGAAGAGTAATTCTCTTATCCCGAAATTCGAGTATTGGCTCCTTCGTTTTTCCCATTTATCTATCATATAATACTTACAAACCATCATAAATGACATAAGGAACATTAACATCTTCAAATACCAATAAAACATTGTGGAGATATTTCCCAAAATTGAGTAAAAAGTCCCCAATAAACATAAAAGCCACAGAGAGAGTCGCTTTCAACCATGTCTATAAATCAATAAGTTACATTTTTTATCGTAAGAATAAATAAAATTGGTTCAATTATTGTTACACGACATAAAAATTAGGAAACATGAAAACTAGAGAAAAAGTAAAACTATTTTTTTTATTTATTTTTTATTGTGTAATAACACAACAAGTCTTTGCTCAGAAACGAACAATCTCTGGAACAGTAACTTCAGCAGATGAAAAAGAAGCATTGATAGGTGTTTCTATCACAATAAAAGGAAATGAAGCTATCGGTACAATAACCGACCCGGAAGGGAAGTATAGCTTGCAGGTTGAACCAGACCAGACACTGATTGTTTCATACATCGGAATGAAAACAGCAGAGATTCGTGTTCCACGCAAGAATTCAGTACTGAATATTGTATTGGAACCAGAGTCAATGAATCTGGACGAAGTTGTCGTAACAGGTTATGGTAACTTCACAAAATCTTCTTTTACCGGTTCGGCTAACACACTAAAAGCCGATATGTTAAAAGACATCCCTGTCATGAGTGTGGAACAGAAACTGCAAGGTATGACAACAGGTGTCAATATTACCAGCAGTTCCGGACAGCCGGGAGCCAACCAGAATATCCGTATCCGAGGTATGGGATCTTTTAATGCCTCTCAAGAGCCGCTGTTCGTTATAGACGGAGTACCTGTTACTTCTGGAAGCCTTAGTGCAGGCGGTTCGGATGCGGCATATATGAATAACTCGAAAACCAACATCATGAGTACACTGAACCCTGCTGATATCGAGAATATCACAGTGATAAAAGATGCAGCAGCAGCTTCACTTTACGGTTCGAGAGCAGCAAATGGAGTCATTCTTATCACGACTAAAAAAGGTAGTGCCGGAAGAGCTCAGGTAACCTTGAATATTTCAGGCGGTTTCTCAAATGCTGCAGTCGATTTCCGTCCGACTCTGAATGGTGACCAACGTAGAGAGTTATTATATGAAGGACTGGTAAATTATGCCATCGACCAGAACATGGAATCACCAACAGCATATGCTGATCAGGAAATCGGCCAATATGCATACGTACCATCTATGGGGTATACCGACTGGCGGAAAGAATTGTTACGAACAGCTACTCAGCAGGATTATGAAGCATCTGTTTCAGGCGGAAACGAACGTTCCACTTATTATGCTTCACTGGGATACAACAAGCAAGAGGGTCTGGCTAAAAACTCAAGTCTTGACCGATATTCTGCTCGCTTGAATCTTACTCAGAAAGTAGGGAAATATGGAGAAGTAGGAGCCAACATGATGTTCACACAGATGAATCAGGAAATGAACGAGGAACGAGGATCTGCCATCAATCCGTTCCTTTGTGTAGCCATGACCATGAATCCTTCAATGACAGTACGTGATGAAGAAGGAAACTATATCGGTGCATATGAAGGTAGTACCCTCAATCCATTACGCGATATCATGACCGACTACAACCGCGTACGTATGACACGTATGTTTTCTACCGGCTACGCAAGTATTGAGCCGTTAAAAGGTCTGAAGTTGAAAGAAACGATAAGCTACGACTATACAACCCAAAAAGATTCCAGATACTATAACCCGCTTAGTTCGGCAGGTCCAAAAAGTGGTAGTGACGCCCAGACTGCAAAAGGGTTTATCGAATATGGAAAATTTATCTCTTCTACTTCTTTAAACTACGTACGTACGTTTGCATACAAACATCATCTGGATGTACTGGCCGCTTATGAAATAGAAAGTTATCAGACCGACAAAGCCTCAGGAATGAAGTCTAAACTTCCTTCAGACATCTTGACAGAGCCTGATAATGCAGCCGTCTTGAACAGTTTTATTTCATCTACTCAAGATTACCGCATGATTTCGTATTTGTCACGTCTTAACTATGATTATGACGATCGTTATTATCTGGCAGGAAGTTTCCGCCGAGATGGTAGTTCACGACTTTCTCCAAGCAACCGATGGGGAAATTTCTGGTCTGTTTCGGGTATGTGGAATATAAGTAATGAAGCATTCATGAAACCGGTAAAAAAGGTCTTGAACGATCTGAAAATACGTGCTTCTTATGGTGTAAACGGAAACCAGCCAGGATCTCTTTACGGATATATGGGACTGTATAGTTACGGACAGAACTATATGGGAGCATCCGGTTCATATGAATCATCTCAACCTAATACCAATTTAGGATGGGAAAAGAACTACAACCTGAATATCGGACTTGACCTCGCTTTCATAAACCGTATTTTCGTAAGCCTGGAATATTATAATCGCGATACCAAAGATTTGCTTTACAATCTTCCTATCAGTGCTACAACCGGATTTACCAGTTATCTGGCCAACGTCGGACAGCTTAATAATAAAGGTGTAGAATTTGAATTACGTACATTGAATTTCGCTTCCAACGATTTCAACTGGACAACAGTTTTCAATCTGACACACAATAAAAACAAAATCGTTTCATTAAACGGTCAGCTTGATCAGACTATTGAAGGTACATGGTTTATCCACAAAGTGGGCTTGCCATATCACACATTCTATGTAAAAGAATTTGCCGGAGTAAATACTCAGAACGGAAAAGCAGAATATTATAAGAATAAGGTTAATGAAGACGGTACAATCGACCGTAGTCTGACAACCGATCCGAATGAGGCAGAAAGCATACCATTCAAATCGGTTAACCCTAAAGTATCTGGTGGTCTGACAAATATTTTAAATTATAAATGGCTGGATTTGAGTTTCACTCTTACATATTCACTGGGAGGTTACTCATACGATAAACTGGGAACCAGCATCGAGAACGGAACAGAATCTATTTATACATCCAGATATAATCTGCCTGTATATGCTTTAGAACGCTGGCAGCAACCGGGCGACCAGACAGATGTCCCGCGTTTCGTATTTGGAGAGAAAGCAACTGTTACCAATTCATCACGCTACATCCACAGTACAGACCATTTAAGACTGAAAAATCTTACTCTCGGATTTACATTACCCGACCAGTGGACAAGCAAGGCATTGATCAACAAAGCACGTGTCTACTTCTCTGGAAGCAATTTGCTGACATGGGCAAAATGGAAACAATACGATCCAGAAACTCCTGTTAACGGCGAAGTATATTGTGAAGCTCCACCTATGCGTACATTCAGTTTTGGCGTACAATTAACATTCTAAATTCATTAACGATCATATCATATGAAGAAAATATATATTTATTTACTGGCAGCTACTTCTATTATGGGGGTATCTTGTTCCGAAGACTGGCTAAATCTGAATCCTTCTACATCCGTTACTACCGATCAGGCCCTTTCAACTTTGGAGGATATAAAGGTAGCGTTAAACGGAGTTTATCGCGAAACATCACAGCACAGTTATTACGGAGATAATTACTGGTACTACGGAGACTGCCGCGCCATGGATGTACAAGCCAGAGAAAACAAAGCATCAGGCAAGCGTGTTACTCCTTATTATACATATAATGTACTGGCAACTGACAATCTGAATATAACTCTTCCTTGGAATCGCCCTTATCTGGTAATCAGACAGGCAAATAACATTATCCAAAAGATAGAACAGGGAGCAGTACAAAGCAGTGATACCAAAGAACTGGACCGCATAAAGGCGGAAGCCTTGGTGTTGCGAGGACTGGCCTTGTTCAATCTGACCAGACTTTTCGGAATGCCTTATATAAATGACAATGGTGCTTCTCTGGGAGTTCCCATCGAATTGAAACCGGAAGAACCATCCCACCAACCGAAACGGAATACAGTAGCAGAATGTTATGAACAAGTTGTCAACGACATAACAACAGCACGCTCTAGCCTAAGTACAGAAAGAACGGATGGTTATATCAATTACTGGGCAGCACAAGCATTGCTTTCAAGAGTCTATCTTGATATGGGGAAGAATAAAGAAGCTTACGAAGCTGCAACCGATGTCATCAATAATAGTAAAGGATTGTATCAGCTTTATACACGTGACGAATATCCTACCATATGGGGAAAAGACTTTCAGGCAGAAGCTCTGTTTGAATTATACATAAGTACAACCGAACCTTCAGAATGGGGAGGTGGTACCGGTGGTGAAGGAGCTCCAATGGTTTATGCAAATGAAGAAAAGGGAGTAGACTGGAACAATCTTATCCTTACAGAAGAATTTCTGAATTTGCTTGAAGAAGATCCTAATGACGTACGTCATTGCATTACCCAGCTATCGCTTATCGAGAACAATGAAGGTCTTCCCGAAGCAGCCCGTACCCGCAAGGTATTTCTCAGTAAATTCCCAGGAAAGAGCGGTGATCCGAAAGACAATAATATCAGTATTATCCGCTTATCGGAAGTTTATCTGAATGCTGCTGAAGCCGGTGTAAAATTAGGAGGAGAATATTTGGAACCTGCAAGAGGTTTCCTGAATCAGATTGTCAGCCGTGCCAATCCGGAAAAGTCTGTCAGCGCAGAAGAATTTACTATTGAACGTGTCTTGAAAGAATGCCGGAAAGAATTGGTAGGCGAAGGACAAATTTTCTTCGACTATCTGCGAAACAAACAACCGATCGTTCGTAAAGGAGGATGGCACTTGAGTACACTGAATACATTAAATGCTGAAACAATCCAACCTAATGATCCGCGTATCGCTCTTCCTATTCCACAGTCGGAAATAGATGCTAACCCCAACATCGTACAGAATCCACAATAAGCTCCATTTGTGATTTCTAATAAAATCTCCGTTTCAGAATAACTAACCAAGTTTTTTATTCTGAAGCGGATTTTTTTACTTATTATCCGAAATAAAATGATTAAGGAGAAGAAAATTATCTATTTTTTCTAGTTCAACCAAAGTTACAATACTTTTTCTAGCACCAAAAAGAAATATAAAACCGTATTATACAATACAAATAAACAGAAAATAAGCAATACGACATTTCAAAAAGAAACAAAATAAGCACCATTTAAAGAAAACATATCAAAGCAAAGGGCTTCATTACTGGCAAAAAAAGATTCAAGCTGAATACTTCCCCGATTTTTTTAATTCTCAAGAAACCCCTGCCACCAATTTTCCGGTAGAGAAAGAATCATACCGATAACTTCCGCATAATTTTTTTGTCCGGAGGGAATTTGATTACTTTTTAAATACCAGTTGTAAACTACATTCTGAAACTTTCCTAATAATTTATTATAACGGACATCCCAATATGCTTGCTTATCATACAACTGTTGTATCACTTCCGGACGTAGCATACTTAACCACTTCGAATATTCACTATCGCCAAGCAAATTACGAACATTTACCGCTACATAGGGTAACAATCCGAAATAGCCGCTATAACGTACATTGCAATCGTCAGCATGAATACATACCTGATAAGCCCAGAAATTAGCTTCAGCCTCACTGCTAACTCCAAGCAAGTGGGCAAGCTCGTGTGCGTAAGTAAACGGAAGCTGTACAGGTAGTAGCTCATGATTCACATGCGACTCATCGAAAAAAGGTCCCATATATCCCAATACTCCAACTCCCGAATACAAGGCATTACAGAAGGATTGTTTCGGATGCTGAAAACTTTCTGGACGAGTCAGTCCATATTTATCGGGAACTTCTGCATAAACCGGCTTGATTTTTTGTTCTATGTCTGGCTGTGAAACATTCAAGTCTTTTTTATATGTACAGTTTAAACTATCTGTATAAATAGCAAGAAACTGCTTGAAACGTTGCTCATCATAAGAACAAGGAGTGACTTCTGCCCGCTCAAAGAAACTGTCGCGGAAATAATTCATCCCCCATCCCCAATAAAACCATACATATATCCAAAGCAAAACTTCCAGTTCTCTCCCTACGATCGATTTCCAAGTCTGTCTTCTACGCCTAGCTATAATCGGATACAGCAATAGCGCTACAACTGTCGCAACGACCAGAGCTTCACAAAGAGAAAACGAAACTAGAGAAGCCAACCGCGACAAACAGCCGGAAACAGCAGGATAAATACAGCAGGCATAAAATTCACCTGCACCAGATATAAACCGAAACATACACACACCAGCCAAAAGTAAAGCCAGTATTATCCAACGAATATGTTTCCACCGAGGTTTTTTCATAAGAACAAAGTTATCATTTTCTGAATTAATTCTTTACTTTTGTCCGGTAAAGATTATTAATACTTCAAACATATTCTACATGGTTCTGAATTATATTTGGATTGCTTTTTTCCTGACCGCATTTATTGTAGCTGTAGTACGTCTTATATTTTTAGGAGATACGGAAGTCTTTCCTGCTATCATTAATTCAACATTCGATTCTTCCAAAACAGCATTCGAGATTTCACTGGGACTAACCGGAGTACTATCCCTCTGGATGGGCATCATGCGTATCGGAGAACAAGGTGGTGTTATCGGAGTTTTCTCTCGTTTACTGAGCCCACTCTTTACTAAATTATTCCCGGAAATACCCAAAGGGCATCCTGTTACAGGAAGTATTTTTATGAATCTTGCCGCCAATATGCTAGGTTTAGACAATGCTGCAACCCCTTTAGGTCTGAAAGCAATGGAGGGATTACAAGAACTGAATCCGAAAAGAGATACGGCAAGTAATCCGATGATCATGTTTCTGGTACTGAACACCTCAGGATTGACCTTGATCCCTATCAGCATTATGGTCTATCGTGCCCAACTGGGAGCTGCTCAGCCTACAGACGTTTTTGTCCCTATCCTGCTGGCGACCTTTTTTTCTACACTTGCCGGTATTATTGCAGTAAGCTTATACCAGCGCATCAACTTGCTGAACCGGACTATTCTGTTATTCCTAGGTGGTACAAGCCTAGTTATTGCAGGTATTATTTATTTCTTCAGCATGCTGTCACGTCAGCAAATCGATATCTATTCTACAACTACAGCCAATGTATTCTTGTTTGTCATTATCATCGGTTTCATAGTTGCCGGCATGAGAAAGAAAATTAATGTATACGACGCTTTTGTAGAAGGAGCCAAAGAAGGGTTTACTACTGCCGTACGCATCATCCCTTATCTGGTAGCCATTTTAGTAGCCATCGGAGTCTTCCGTGCTTCCGGATGCATGGACTATTTGATAGAAGGTATAGCCAATTTGGTGAACTTATGTGGTATCAATAGTGATTTTGTAGGGGCACTTCCTACAGCACTGATGAAACCATTAAGTGGTAGTGGAGCTCGCGGACTGATGGTAGATGCCATGAACACATACGGAGCCGACTCTTTTGTAGGACGGTTATCTTGCATCTTTCAGGGATCTACCGATACTACGTTCTATATTCTCGCCGTTTATTTCGGAAGTGTGGGAGTTGTCCGTACACGCCATGCCGTACCATGCGGATTACTCGCCGATCTGGCTGGTATCATAGCCGCAATTCTTATTTGCTATTTATTCTTTAACTGATATACGATATGATTACTTATCAAACTGAAGGGGTAGAAATGCCCGCTATCAAAAAGCGCGAAACCACAGCGTGGATAAAAGCTGTTGCAGAAACTTACGGAAAAAAAGTAGGTGAAATAGCTTACATTTTCTGTTCTGATGAAAAGATTCTGGAAGTAAACCGTCAGTATCTTCAGCACGATTACTACACCGACATCATTACGTTCGACTATTGTGAAGGGAACCGGATTGCAGGCGATTTATTTATTAGCCTTGATACAGTCCGTACCAATGCAGAGCAATTTGGAGCAACTTACGAAACAGAGTTGCACCGCGTCATTATTCACGGTATTCTGCATCTGTGTGGAATAAACGATAAAGGTCCGGGAGAACGTGAAATCATGGAAGCTGCCGAAAATAAGGCACTCGATTTGCTGAAAGATTTTCAATAATTCCATTCGGAATCTATTCAAGACCTATTACCAGAACACATTCCTAATTCGGGTAGGATTGCTGAAAATTTCCGCTGTTGTTTTCTTAAACTCATGCTGACATTTTAAAAAAACATCGGCATGAATCAGGGAAAACAACAGCGGATTTTATTTCATACTTTTCAGTTCTTTACTTCCTCCTCTCCTTTCCTCTTTACTATAACTCTTTTTACGAACCTGAATCAAAGCTAAGCCACTAATTTTTCGTATTTTTGCAACAGATATAAAAACAAAAGATTAATGGACTTTAAGTATGACGTTATTGTTATAGGAGCCGGACATGCCGGCTGCGAAGCCGCTGCGGCAGCAGCTAACCTTGGCTCGAAAACCTGTCTGATCACAATGGATATGAATAAGATTGGACAGATGAGCTGTAACCCTGCCGTGGGAGGAATCGCCAAAGGTCAGATTGTTCGGGAAATCGACGCACTCGGCGGATATATGGGATTGGTAACAGACCGCACAGCAATTCAGTTCCGCATGCTGAACCGTTCCAAAGGTCCTGCCATGTGGAGTCCACGTGCACAGTGCGACCGAGGTAAATTCATCTGGGCATGGCGCGAAATCCTGGAGAACATTCCCAACCTCCATATTTGGCAAGATACAGTAGAGGAATTATTAGTAGAAAATGGTGAAGTAACCGGATTGGTTACATGCTGGGGAGTAACTTTCCATGCCAAATGTATTATTCTTACAGCCGGTACTTTCTTAAACGGCTTAATGCATATCGGACACAAGATGCTTGCCGGAGGACGTTGTGCAGAACCAGCATCCTATCATCTGACAGAATCCATTACACGCCATGGCATCACTGCCGGACGAATGAAAACAGGTACTCCGGTTCGTATTGACGCACGAAGTGTAGACTTTAGCCTGATGGAAACACAGGATGGAGAAAATGATTTTCACCGTTTCTCTTTCATCAGCGAGCCCAGACAGCTCAAGCAGCTTCAATGCTGGACATGCTATACTAACGAGGAAGTACACGAAGTATTGCGTAGCGGATTAGCCGACTCTCCCCTTTTCAATGGACAAATCCAGAGCATAGGACCTCGCTATTGCCCAAGTATCGAAACAAAGATTGTGACTTTTCCCGATAAGCCACAACATCAGTTGTTCCTCGAGCCGGAAGGAGAAACCACACAAGAACTTTATCTAAACGGATTCTCCTCTTCACTTCCAATGGATATACAGTTCGCTGCGTTAAAGAAGATTCCTTGCTTCAGAAACATCGTTGCCTATCGCCCGGGATATGCTATCGAATACGACTATTTCGATCCGACACAGCTTAAGCATACATTAGAATCGAAAGTCGTAAAGAACCTGTTCTTTGCCGGACAAGTAAACGGAACAACCGGATACGAAGAAGCCGGAGGACAAGGTATCATTGCTGGTATCAATGCACACATTAATTGTCATGGAGGTGAACCATTCGTACTTGGACGCGACGAAGCATACATCGGAGTATTGATTGACGACCTAGTAACAAAAGGTGTAGACGAACCTTACAGAATGTTTACCTCACGTGCAGAATATAGAATTCTGCTCCGTCAAGACGATGCCGACATGCGTCTGACAGAACGCTCATATAAACTAGGTCTGGCAAGTAAAGAACGCTACGACAGACTTTGCCAGAAGCGAGAAGAAATACAGCGGTTGGTTGAGTTTGCAAAAACCTACTCCATCAAGGCAGATAAGATAAACGATGCTTTGGAGGGACTTGGAACAGCCCGACTTACTCATGGCTGCAAACTGATAGAGTTGCTTAGTCGTCCGCAAATCACTATCGAGAATATTGCGCCGCATGTGCCATCTTTCCAAGCTGCACTCGACAAGGTAACCGACCGGAAAGAAGAAACAATTGAGGCAGCAGAAGTGTTAATCAAATACCAAGGCTATATCGATCGTGAACGAATGATAGCAGACAAGATACATCGTTTGGAAGCCATCCGTATCAAAGGAAAGTTTGACTATGCCAACTTGAACTCTCTGTCAACAGAAGCCCGTCAGAAGCTCATAAAAATAGATCCGGAAACGCTGGCGCAAGCAAGCCGTATACCAGGTATTTCTCCAAGCGACATCAATGTGCTTCTCGTGTTACTGGGACGCTAAAGCAAGCATGTTTCACGTGAAACAACAAGTTTAAGAAACAAACATAAATTACTGGATATGAATAAAGAAACATTAAAGAAAAACCTCCGTGAGATACCAGACTTCCCTATTCCGGGAATATTGTTCTACGACGTCACTACGTTGTTTAAAAATGCCGAGTGCCTCCAAGGAATGATTGACGAACTATACGAAATGTATAAGGATAAAGGTATCACAAAGGTAGTCGGTATCGAATCTAGAGGCTTCATTTTGGGAGGTGCTTTAGCTGCCAGATTAGGAGCCGGATTCATCATGGCAAGAAAGCCAGGAAAACTTCCTGCAGAAGTGGTAGAAGAAACTTATGCAAAAGAATATGGGACTGACACCATACAGATACATAAAGATGCCATTAATGAAAATGACATCGTCTTGTTGCACGATGATTTGCTGGCAACCGGAGGAACCATGGCTGCAACCTATCGCTTAGTAAAAAGATGCGGTGCTAAACAGGCATTCGTAAATTTTGTAATCGAGCTGAAAGGATTAAACGGTAGAAAAGCATTTACCGACGATGTAGAAGTGACCACGCTGTTGCAACTTTAAAAGGCTGCTCAGCCGGACGGACATATAAGAGTTTAATATCTCCTATTCACAATAAATAAGGAAAAGAAGAATCCGGCAAATACATTTTTGTATATGCCGGATTCTTCTTTTATAGAAATCCTTAAACGTACAAGCTATAACATGGAAGAACTTAGTACAAACGAATACCTTCGAGGAATCGTATTAAATTTGCCAAGCACTCCCGGCATCTATCAATACCTCAACAAAGAAGGAGTGATTATTTATGTTGGGAAAGCAAAAAATTTGAAACGGCGTGTATATTCGTATTTTTCAAAAGAGCATCAATCTGCCAAGACACGTATATTGGTCAGCAAGATTGCAGACATCCGCTATATTGTTGTAAACACAGAAGAAGATGCCCTACTCTTGGAAAATAACCTTATCAAGAAATACAAGCCTCGCTATAATGTCTTGCTGAAAGATGATAAAAGTTATCCATCTATCTGCGTCAGCAACGAGTATTTTCCACGGGTATTCAAGACAAGGCAAATTATCCGGAACGGTTCTACCTACTATGGTCCGTACAGTCATATTCCTTCTATGCAAGCTGTGCTAGATCTAATAAAGAAACTATATCCGCTCCGCACCTGTCATCTGGCACTAACCCCCGAAAACATTCGTCAGGGGAAATTCAATGTTTGCCTGGAATACCATATCAAGAACTGCAAAGGTCCATGTATTGGGATGCAATCTCACGATGAATACATGGATAATATAGCCCAAGTAAAAGAGATTTTAAAGGGAAATACTCAGGCTATAAGCGACGCACTGATGAAAGAAATGATGTCACTCGCGGAGGAGATGAAATTTGAAGAAGCTCAAAAAGTAAAAGAAAAATATGAACTAATAGAAAGCTATCGGGCAAAGAGTGAAGTCGTAAGTTCCATTCTTCATAACATAGATGTATTCTCTATCGAGATGGACGAAAATTCGGCCTACATAAACTATTTGCACATCACAAACGGATGCATAAACCAGGCGTTCACATTCGAGTATAAGAAACGTCTGAATGAGACAAAGGAAGAGCTGCTCCAGCTTGGAATTATTGAAATGAGAGAACGGTATAAAAGCTGCTCCCGCGAAATTATCGTACCTTTCGAACTAGATATGGAACTGAATAACGTAACATTTACCATACCGCAACGAGGCGATAAGAAACATCTGCTTGAGCTTTCTCTTCTCAATGTAAAACAATACAAAGTAGACCGACTTAAACAAGCCGAGAAACTGAATCCGGAACAGCGGAGCGTTCGCCTCTTAAAAGAAATTCAGGAGCAACTGCAAATGGACAAAATGCCTATGCATATTGAATGCTTCGACAACTCAAACATACAAGGCTCCGATGCAGTAGCGGCATGCGTAGTATTTAAGAAGGCACGTCCCAGCAAAAAAGACTACCGCAAATACAATATCAAGACCGTAGTCGGACCGGATGATTATGCCTCTATGCAGGAAGTAGTACGCCGGAGGTATTCCCGCATACTCGAAGAACAAGGAGAACTACCAGACCTAATTCTGACCGATGGTGGAAAAGGTCAGATGGAAGTTGTAAGACAAGTAATAGAAGACGAATTAAAATTACAGATTCCTATTGCCGGACTTGCCAAAAACAACAAGCACCGCACTTCGGAAGTTCTGTTCGGATTTCCACCGATGACTATAGGAATAAAACAAGGCACTCCCCTTTTTCATCTCCTCGAAAACATACAAGACGAGGTACACCGTTTTGCCATTACTTTCCATCGCGACAAGCGTAGCAAGAGTCAAATAGCTTCTGCATTAGACGGGATAAAAGGCATAGGAGAAAAACGCAAAACAGCCCTGCTGAAAGAATTCAAGAGTGTAGCAAGAATCAAGCAGGCAACTATCGAAGAACTTGCAGCAGTAATCGGAGAAGCCGCAGCAAAAAGCGTAAAAGAAGCCCTATAAAAAAGCTCTGCGAAATGACATACCAAGTCTTTCCGCAGAGCGATTATAAATATCAATATCACCCATTTCACAGTCGGCAGAATCCTACTTCCACAAAGATACAATTAAATTAAGCTATACATTTGTCATTCTTACAATTTATTCTATCATTATACTGAATATTTTCTATCTTTGTAGAAAGTATATGTTTATATGAGAGTAGTTATTCAGCGCGTAAGTCATGCTTCCGTCACGATTAATGGAACATGCAAATCAGCTATAAAGAAAGGATTCCTCGTTCTTTTAGGAATAGAAGAAGCCGACAATCAGGAAGACGCCGACTGGTTATGTAAAAAAATCATCGGACTGAGAGTTTTCGACGATGAAAACGGAGTTATGAATAAATCGATTCTTGAGGCAGGAGGTGATATTTTGGTAGTAAGCCAATTCACCCTGATGGCTTCGACCAAGAAAGGGAACCGCCCGTCGTATATCCGTGCAGCCCGCCACAAGACAGCAATTCCACTATACGAATATTTCTGCAACGAACTTAGCATCGGGCTAGGCAAACAAGTAGGAACCGGCGAATTTGGAGCCGACATGAAAGTTGAATTGTTGAACGACGGTCCTGTTACAATCTGCATGGACACCAAAAACAAGGAATAAAGATGACATTGGAAGAAGCACAAAAAACAGTAGACAACTGGATAAAAACATATGGTGTACGCTATTTCAGCGAACTGACCAACATGGCTGTACTCACCGAAGAAGTAGGAGAATTGGCACGTGTCATGTCACGCAAATATGGTGACCAGTCATTCAAACCGGGAGAAAAAGATAACCTCGACGATGAAATGGCCGATGTATTATGGGTGCTGATCTGTCTGGCAAACCAGACGGGAGTAAACTTAACAGAAGCATTTCAACGAAACCTGGAGAAAAAGACCAACAGAGATAAAGAAAGACATAAAAACAACCCCAAATTATAAGCATTATGAAGTACAATCACGAACATGAATGTGGATGTGGAGGCGAACATCACCACCACGACCACGAATGTAACTGCGGAAACGAACATCATCACGAACATGAATGTGAATGCAACTGTGATGATGATGCCTGCGACTGCGGCTGCGAAGATGAAGATACAGAAAATCTGCACCAGCCAGATAAATATAATGAAGCATTAAGCAAATACAATACGGTTTTAAAAGATGAAGAAGTAGCTGCACAAACAACCCATATCATCGAAAAATACGTAAAGGAAAACGATACCGTAGAAGTGAAAAAATTCCTTTTTCACTGTATTGACCTTACTACTTTAAAATGCACAGACAGCGAACCGAGCGTAATGAAGTTTACGCAACATGTCAACGACTTTGTGGATGCATATCCCGAACTTGATAACGTAGTCGCAATCTGTGTATATCCCAACATGGCCGAAATCGTAAACGATACACTTGAAGCTGACAACGTAAAAATCGCCTGCGTATCGGGAGGATTTCCTTCTTCACAAACATTCACCGAAGTAAAGGTTGCCGAAACAGCTATGGCACTTCATGCAGGAGCCGATGAAATAGACATCGTGATTTCTGTAGGCAAATTCCTGAGTGGTGACTACGAAGGTATGTGTGACGAAATAGAAGAATTGAAAGAAGTATGCGGAGATAAACACTTGAAAGTAATCTTGGAAACTGGTGCACTGGGCAGTGCTTCGAATATCAAGAAAGCCTCTATCCTGTCAATGTATTCAGGAGCCGATTTCATCAAGACATCTACCGGAAAGGAAAATCCGGCCGCTACTCCCGAAGCAGCATACGTAATGTGCCATGCCATCAAGGAATACTTCCTCGAAACCGGCCGTAAAGTAGGTTTTAAGCCCGCAGGAGGCATTAATACAGTGCACGACGCATTAGTATACTATACAATAGTAAAAGAGGTCTTAGGCAAAGAATGGCTGACTAACGAGCTCTTCCGTCTGGGAACAAGCCGCCTTGCTAACCTGCTATTGTCGGACATTGTAGGAAAAGAAACAAAGTTTTTCTAATTTAAATACGCGAAGGGCACGAAGATTCATCTTAGTAATGTTTCTCCGTGCCCTCGTTTTTTATATAACCTCAAGCTTTAGTTCGCCACAAGTCGCCCGTTCTCCCAGTGTTGATTCAGGATAACAGGAGGAGCAGTCGGCTCATGCTTTGCCTGTACAGAAATACTCCGCGAACGTCCCTGACGGTTTAAATCCCAACCGACAAATTCTTCATAGTCGAACTGCCAGCTCTCTCCATAAGCTAACTTATGGATACGGTTATAAATCGCCTCACGCGAAGGAGCATTGAAGCCTCCCACATTTGCATCCATAATACTGGTTTCCGTAGGACGATATGCGCCCTTATAATAAGTACAAGCTCCTTCAAACACACCTATGCCCTCACTCGCATAACGAGAGTCGGATATAAACTTGCTCCATACCACACTGTTCGGATCGCTTGTATAATCTACATTTCTTCCCCATCCATAATGATTTCGGGAATTAATATTATCAGAAATCTCACTTAATGGAATCGTACCCTGACTCTCATAATAATATTCATCCAGCAGTTTAGCAAATCCATGCCCACCCGCTTCATGATGAAGGACACATGCCAGTTCTTCATCACTTGTGCCAATCGGGAAATAGGCAATTCCATATCCTCTGCCATAATCACCTTGATAAGCTGTACTCGTTCCAAAATAACAAGTACCTGCATACTTAGTCGAATTCATCATAACAATAATCAGCACCTCATTCATCAGCGGATCGGTCATTCCCGGGCAGGTTGAAGCATACTGCATACATTTGTTGTTATCTCCTCCTACATGTGTTCCACTGCCAAAATAACCGGAAAATGCCGTACTTCCACCATCTATATATCCTTCATTCCGGGAAACGGCCGTCACGTAATATACATTAAACAGATTCCGGAAAGAGGTATAAGGTTCCTCACTGAAGAAGGCATCGGCTGCTGTCCGCATAACCTTTTCATACGTGCCGTCGGCAACCTGCCTGTCAGAAAAAGCATCCCCCATCAATACCACATTAATGCCGTTTCCTTCGGAAGCCTTTTGTAAGGTATACACCTTTCCATCCTCCGAAAAATCGGAAGATTCGTACGGTGAATCTCCCTTACCCAAGATTTCTTTCAAGAAGTCAGGAAGCAAATTTCTCGATGTAACATCACTATGGAATATCAGTTTGCCATTCTCATCAAACGCCATAATTGTCGGGAAGCCACCAAATGAAATGCTTCTAGGATCAGACATCAGCGTAGGCCATTCCATGTTATTGCTCTCGATAGTATTAACTGCGTCTGCCGTATTCTCTGTCCCATCGTAACAAACTCCAATAATTTCAAGCGAATGATTCTTGTAACGCTGGTAAATGGACGACACCGTAGGATGGAAAGCCTTGCTATAACCACACCACGATGCCCAGATATAATACAACGTTACCTTATGAGAGGATACAATAGAAGCAGAGTTTATTGTATTTCCCTTATAATCGGTTGCAGTAAAATCGGGCATATACAGATTAAATGTATCGAAATTAAATCCGCCTGGAGAATTTTGACTGATACAAACCCAGCCACTTTTCTGCCACCAGGAAGAGGAAGTAACAGCCTGCGGTAAATCACCCGACAGCATATTTCCTCCGAAATCTATATATTCCAGTTCAGACAAGTTTCCAAGGGTTTCGGGTACAGCACCTGTCAGTTGATTATCATAAATGTAACAATATGTAAGATTCCGCATATTTCCCATTTCAGATGGGATACCCCCAGACAACTGATTTCTATACAGATATAAATTTCTGAGTTCTGTCAGCTTGCCAATGGAAGCAGGAATTTCTCCACTCAACTGATTATAAGATAAATATAAAGTCCACAAGGCTTCGAAATTTCCAATTTCATCCGGTAAACTTCCAGTCAGATTATTCGAAGACAAGTCAATTGACATAACTCTGCCCTGATAATCTGTATAAACGCCATACCATTCTGATAAATCAGCATCCGAGCACCAGTTCGAATTGTTCGTCCATGCATCGCCGTTTGTAGCATCGTACAATGCAATCAAAATATCTCTTTCTGTCATCTCATCCTGTTCCAGCAAGTCGTTTGTATCAACAGCCGAGAAACTGGTTATAACAGAACGGCCCACCGTAATACTCCGTTCTGTTGCCTTAGTCAATGTCTGTTGCTGACCGTTTACAGTTCCTGTAATCTTAAATGTCATACCCTTGCTGAAGACCTGAGGTGGAACAACAAAATAGAACGAAGTAGTTTGTGAAGGAGATAAGGTAACATTTCCCTGAAGTACAATTTCACTGTAACTCTCCTGCCCTCCCCCTGAAAGGCGAAACTCCGGAGCGTCCGATGCAATGTTAACCGAACCAAGTCCGGCTAGAGCTTCTCCATTATTGCCTGACAAAGAGATAGACTGAATATTCATGTTTCCTTTCAGGTTTAGACGTACCAGTCCGCAAACCTGCAAAAAGCGGAAAGAATTGGTGGTACTCTGAGCCACCATCGGACATACACCGGAAGCAAAACTGTCGAAGTTAAACGACTGTTCCGCCGGAAGACGGAAAGAAACATTCGTACCAGATACCATGGCATCCGCCGCATACGGATAAAAGGCATAAAACGTATTACCTCTGACGGGCTTGCTGCTTTCAAACTGAGCCTCGTCACCCGAGATGCCTGTCAAATCATAACGGGCTATAGAATCGGATACATCACTGAAAATACCAATCGCGTCTCCATTCTCCCATATTACAGAATTACCCGAAAGAGATGTACGGCTCTTTACAACCGATGATGTCGTAGCACGAACCGACTTCAGGCTTTTATCCTGATCTCTAGAAGGCACCAGATCATCTTGCTGGCATCCGGCAAGTAACAACAGAAATATACCTAAAAAAAGAGTTATATGCTTCATAATTTACTGTGTTTTTCAAGATTATTACCAGTCTTCTTCATTCTCTGTAAAGTCTTCTATACTGCCACCTGCAGAAGGCGTTTCTTCCTTTTTCCCAGCCTGAGTTATTTCTATAACACGAACAAGTTCCGCAGCCCGGACTGTCACATTTCCTTTCCGCTGGGAAGTCGAGGTATTTGCCCCAATAACAATTAAGTTACCATCTACGCTAATCCAACTGTTGTCGCTGCATGTGAATGTATATTGGGTATTACTGTTAACGGTAAAAGTGAATTTTCCTCCCTCGGCAGTCGCAGAAATATTCGAAGGAGATACGTCCAGATAGACAGCTTCACCTTCCTGAACGACCTGCACCGTACGCACCAGATTGCCGTCTTCAGATGTGACCGTAATTGTCGCTTCACGAGAAGATGTCGATTCGTTGGCACTTACCGTAAATACAATTTCGTCTGAACTTCCCGACACAGCCTGAACCATCCAGTCTGCATCCGTATTTACCCGATAAGGTACATTCGCTTTTACAGTAAAACGAACCGTACCACCCTCTGGCAAAATATTAAAATGCTCTTGTGATACGATTAGATAGGGGGCCTCTTCCTTACCCTTTTGCATTACTTTTACCGTACGTTCTACACCATTTCCAGAGAGTATAATATTACCCTCACGCATAACCGATCCGGTATTTTCTTCTACACTAAAATGCAAGGTCGACCGCTCCATTCCTCTGCCAACTACCTGCTTCAACCAGCTGACGTCTGTCGTTACATCATAGCTAATATTCGCACTGACTTCAAATGAAAAAGTTCCGGATTCCGGTTCACAGATGATAGGATCTGAAGGAACAAGTATTTCGTCGGCAGCATATTGCCGGATAGTAAGCGTATCTGATATCGATTCCGTTTCATCAATGAAAACGAACCGTGCCTCACGCATATCATACGTATCATTAGGCTGTACCGCGAAATGAAGCGTGTGCGTAGAAACAGCTCTCGAAGTGATCTCGCTTACCCATGTATATTCTGTCACAGGCTTACATATATATGAAACACTCGACTGCAACTGCACGTCTACTGTACCTCCCAAGGCCCCTACTTCAACCATATCTTCGGAGAGAAGCAACACTTCTTTTTCTTTCCCCTCCTGATAAATCCGTACAGTTTCCTGCAATTCTCCACTTCGCACAAGAATGCTTCCGCTACGCTTTTCATAGCCGTCATTCGCCAAAATGCGGAAACTTAATACCGACTTTTCAAGACTGCGTGTCGAAATCTGCTCAATCCATGTATCCGAAACCTCCACCTCGAATGTCACATTGGATTCTACCTCCACCTCTATAAGAGATTCTCCGGCAGAGAGTTCATAACTTTGGCGTGAAACAATCAAAGCATCTTTCTGCTTCTGAGAAACAACAATCGTTTCCCGACTGTCACCGCAGTCCAGAAAAACAGAAGCAGTACGCTCATCTGTACCATCATTCGCGGCAACCGAAATAGTGACCGATGCTTCTCCGGCCTTACCTGATGTAGGAGAAACGGTAATCCAACTGGAAGCACGTACATTGCCAACCGTAGCTTTCCAATCGGCAGTAGATGTAAAATGTAATGTTACAGTTCCGCCAGAAGCATCCAACAATGGATGTTTATCGGTACCTTCTGCAAGTGTAATCTCAGCTTCTGGAGTTTCAGGTTCATCAGGCAGATTAACTTTCTCTTCTCCACTACAAGCTACCAATACCACCGACAACAATACAAATAGAGCTTTTTGCATGCAATGCATTTTACCCCAACGAAACAAAGTGTCCATAGATTTAAGGTTTTTAATTGTGAAAATTTTTCTTATAACATAAAAGATATAACTGAGGCTTAAATTATATATTTTTTATCACTAATCAAAGATTTTTATCATATTTTCTTTACAAAATAAAGAGAAATACAGTATTATCTAGGAAATATATACAGATATATTTCATTTTATATAAGTGAGATAAAGAATAGAATAGAAAATTATAGCTGAAAAATCCGACCAGACAGGAAGTTACAATAAATATATATATTATTTACCAATATACGCCCTACTATAACGTATCAAAAATTTATTTTATGCAAAGATTCACCCCAATAAATCAAGAAATCTTTCCCAATTTATGCTCAAGAATGCCCCAAAACATCCTGATATTTTCAGAAAATTTGTACAAAAAAAATCCCTTTATTCACGTTGTTTTCAAGTAAATAACAACATGAGTAAAGGGACATTTCTTTATATCAAAGATTATTCGAGATCTCGTTACAATAATAGAAATATTATTTATTCCGCTTAATCACATAGTCAATATAAGCTGTAAGTGCCGTACGGACCGCTTCATCTGCTGCCTCAGGAAGCAGGGCCAATGCTTTGTTACGGTAATCATACATCACCTGTTCCGCATAAGTGATACCTCCCTCCTGCTTCACATAATCTACAAAGCTGGCAATTTCCTCCTTCGAAGCACTTAGTGAACGGATACGCAATGCGAGTTCTTTCTTTTCTTCATTGGCACAAGTATTCAATACATGCAGTGCCGGAAGAGTCAGCTTACCTTCCATCATATCATTTCCAGTAGGCTTACCCAGCTCTTCATTATCGAAGTAATCGAAAATATCATCTTTTATCTGAAAGGCAATACCTATCATTTCACCAAAAAGAGCAGCCTTCTCCACTTCATCTTTCGGGGCATTTACCGAAATAGCTCCACTCTCTGCACTTGCAGTAAACAGGGCTGCTGTCTTTTTACGGATAACGTCAAAATAAATCTCTTCCGAAAAATCACGGTTACTGATATTCACCAGCTGAATAATCTCTCCTTCCGATAAATCCTGTCCCAAACGTGCTACCAGGCCGACCAGTTCAATATGATTGGTATATGAAGCATGACGCAGACTAGTTGCCAGCATATAGTCGCCTACCAGCACAGAAACCTTATTGTCATACAATGCATTAACCGACGACTGTCCCCGACGTTTGTTACTCTCGTCTACCACATCATCGTGTACCAGACTGGCAGTATGAAGCAACTCGAGCGAAAGCGCAGCATGAAGGGTGGAATCGTTAATTCCACCATAAAGTTTTGCCATAAGCAAAACCAGAATAGGACGCATCATCTTTCCGTTCCTCTGCTTGATATAGCCTAAAACTTCGTCTAATAACGGGGTAGAACTTTTCAGTGAGGCATCGAAAAGAGCCTTAAATTCGCTTAATTCCTTTTCTATGGGTTTCTTGATTACTTCTAATTTATCCATGGAGATTTATTTGGGTACAAAAGTAATAATAAAACAGCGAATACGGTATTTTTTTGTACTTTTACGTAGAAAACTTAATAATTTTACACGAATGGAAAAACTGTTTCTACTCGATGCGTACGCACTTATCTACCGCGCGTACTATGCTTTTATCAAAAATCCGCGTATCAATTCTAAAGGTTTCAATACATCTGCTATCATGGGATTTGTCAATACACTGGAGGATGTACTGAAAAAAGAGAACCCTACTCATATAGGTATTGCATTTGATCCGGCCGGACCTACATTCCGTCACGAAGCTTTCGAGCAGTATAAGGCTCAGCGTGAGGAAACTCCCGAAGCAATTCGTCTTTCTGTTCCTATCATTAAGGATATTATCCGCGCTTATCGTATTCCTATTCTTGAGGTAAGTGGTTACGAAGCGGACGACGTAATTGGTACACTCGCAACCGAAGCGGAAAAACGAGGTATTACGACATACATGATGACTCCAGATAAAGACTACGGGCAACTGGTATCAGAAAATGTATTCATGTATCGCCCTAAATATGGCGACAAAGAATTTGAAGTCATGGGGGTAAACGAAATCAAAGCAAAATTCGATATTGACTCACCCTCACAGGTTATCGATATGTTGGGACTTATGGGAGATACAGCCGACAACATTCCGGGATGTCCGGGAGTCGGAGAGAAAACAGCACAAAAGTTAATTGCCCAGTTCGGCAGCATCGAAAACCTGCTTGCCAACACCGACCAGTTGAAAGGAGCAATCAAAACAAAAGTAGAGAATAACCGCGAGCAGATTACTTTTTCCAAATTCCTCGCAACAATCAAAACGGATGTTCCCATCTCACTAGATATGGAAGCCTTGAAACGGGAACAACCCGATGAAGAAGAACTCCGTAAAATTTTTGAGGAACTAGAGTTCCGTACTCTGCTGGATCGTATACTCAAAACTGAAAAGAAAACTGCCGCTCCTTCGGCTCCTGTACAAAGCGATCTCTTTGGATTTTTTGCGGGCGAGAATACAGACGAGCCAAAAAATTCAAATCTCACGCGGTTAGAAGACCTTGATTTCGACTACCAACTACTTGATTCAGAGGAGAAAATAGACGATTTTTTACAAATAATCGTTACAAAAGATTTTTTCAGTCTAGATACGGAAACCACAGGAACCGACCCAATTACTGCAGAACTGGTAGGAATGAGCTTCAGCTTTGCCGAAAATCAGGCATTTTATGTACCAGTTCCGGCAAATCGTGAAGAAGCGTTGGCAATAGTTAAAAAATTCAAACCGATCATAGAAAATGAGAAAACACTGAAAATCGGACAGAATATAAAATACGATATGCTTGTACTGGGTAATTATGGTGTCGAGGTCCGTGGCCCGATGTTCGACACCATGATTGCTCATTATGTACTTCAGCCTGAACTTCACCACGGCATGGATTACCTGGCCGAAGTATATCTGAAATATGAAACGATAAAAATAGAAGAGCTGATAGGTCCGAAAGGAAAGAATCAGAAAAACATGCGCGATCTCCCTCCTACTTCTGTCTACAAATATGCATGTGAGGATGCTGATGTTACACTGAAACTGAAAAAGGTATTAGAGAAAGAATTGATAGAAAATAATGTGAACGAACTGTTCCAGACTATCGAAATGCCGCTGGTTCCTGTCCTTGCATATATGGAACGCAACGGGGTACGCATTGACACCGAAGCCTTGAAAGAAACATCACAGCATTTTACTGCACGTATGAAGCAGCTTGAAGAGGAAGTACATCAGCTTGCCGGAATGGAATTTAATATTGCTTCGCCCAAACAAGTAGGAGAAGTACTGTTCGACCGTCTGAAAATTACAGACAAAGCTAAAAAGACCAAGACCGGCCAATATGTTACTTCCGAAGAAGTATTGGAAAGTCTACGAGGAAAGCATGAAATTGTAGGGAAAATACTGGAACATCGTGGACTGAAGAAGTTGCTGGGAACCTATATTGATGCACTTCCCTTACTAATCAACCCCAAGACGGGACATATACATACTTCATTCAATCAGACTGTTACGGCTACAGGCCGACTTAGTTCGAGCAACCCTAACCTGCAAAATATTCCTATCCGTAATGAGGATGGAAAAGAGATTCGACGCGCCTTTATTCCTGACGAAGGCTGTGAATTCTTTTCTGCCGACTACTCACAAATCGAGCTGCGTATCATGGCTCATCTGAGTGGGGACCCTCACATGATAGAAGCTTTCCAGAAAGGACAGGATATTCATGCTGCTACTGCTGCCAAGATATATAAGGAGAAACTGGAAGATGTAACCCGCGAACAGAGAAGTAAAGCTAAAACAGCTAACTTCGGTATTATATATGGTATATCAGTATTCGGACTGGCAGAACGACTGAACATCGAACGTAAAGAAGCCAAAGAACTTATAGACGGATATTTCGAAAACTATCCGCATGTAAAAGAATATATGGATCAAAGTATCCGTCTGGCACAAGAGAAAGGATATATCGAAACTATATTCAAGCGTAAGCGCTACCTGCCTGATATCAATTCACGCAATGCTGTGGTCCGCGGGTATGCAGAACGAAACGCAATCAATGCTCCTATACAAGGAAGTGCTGCTGATATTATCAAAGTGGCAATGATCCGTATATACAAACGCTTCATGGAAGAGGGTATTCGTTCCAAAATGATTCTTCAGGTACACGATGAATTAAATTTCAGCGTCGTGCCCGAAGAAAAGGAAAAAGTACAGCATATTGTGATTTCGGAAATGGAAGCAGCTTACAAAATGAAAGTTCCTTTGCAGGCAGACTGTGATTGGGGTAAGAACTGGTTGGAAGCACATTGATATTTTGAATTGTTAAGATATCTTTAAATGACAACAAATTGCTAAAATATTCATTTTTTCTTGCCAAAAAGTTAGCAACATCAAAAGGTTTTACTAATTTTGCAGCGTAATCAAAAACAAAAAGATAGTAACACCTTAAAATTAAAGAAATATGAAAAAAATGAATTTACTCAAGAGTTTATTTGTAACAGTATTTGTTTTCGCTGCTAACCTTACAGTTTTTGCTAGCAACCCAGAAACTGAGTTGATATACAATACTGAGGAAATAGATGGAGTAAAGATGTCGGAAACTGTATATAAAATGAATGAAGGTATTCTGACAAACTTTGAGAAATATAACTATAAATACAACGATAAGAAACAAGTTGTAGAAAACGTGTTACAGAAGTGGGACGAAGGTAGAGGAACATGGCGTAACCATATGTGTATCAAATATACATATAATGAAAACAGCACCACAATCCAATACTACAAATGGAACAAAAATAAGAAAGATTACATTCTCGTTCCGGAAATGACTGTAACTATGGACATGTAAAAACAACATACAAAAAAACAATATTTTCATAAACTCTCTAGTAAAAGAGGTACTTCGTGAGAAGTGCCTCTTTTTTTATTTATTCTTCTAATCAGACAATCTATTTTGCAAAAAACATAACAATCTGTTACTAAAAACAAGATAAGAATATATCAACTTTTCCGAAAAAATTATTTTTTTAGTAAATGACAAAAAGAATGACTACCTTTGCAAACTGAAATACAATCTGATAATTAATAAGGAAATATATAAGTTTTATGGCATTACAATGTGGCATTGTCGGTTTGCCCAATGTAGGAAAATCGACTCTTTTCAACTGTTTATCGAATGCAAAGGCTCAAGCAGCCAACTTCCCTTTCTGTACAATAGAACCTAACGTTGGTGTAATCACTGTTCCAGATGAACGTCTTAACAAATTGGCAGAATTGGTTATCCCCGACCGTATAGTACCTACAACTGTAGAAATTGTAGACATCGCAGGTCTGGTAAAAGGAGCCAGCAAAGGTGAAGGATTAGGAAATAAATTCTTGGCAAATATCCGTGAAACAGACGCAATTCTTCATGTACTGCGTTGTTTTGATGATGAAAATGTTACTCATGTCGACGGTAGTGTAGATCCTGTACGTGACAAAGAAATCATTGATACAGAGCTTCAGCTGAAGGATCTCGAAACAATAGAAAGCCGTATTCAAAAAGTACAGAAACAAGCCCAAACCGGAGGCGACAAAGTAGCTAAGCAAACTTATGAAGTACTGGTTCGCTACCGTGAAGCATTATTACAGGGAAAATCAGCACGTACCGTGCAGTTCGAAACCAAAGACGAACAAAAGATCGCTCATGAACTTTTCCTGCTTACTTCCAAGCCTGTAATGTACGTATGTAATGTAGATGAAGCCAGTGCTGTAAATGGTAACAAATATGTAGAGCAAGTACGCGAAGCTGTCAAAGAAGAGGGAGCAGAAATATTAATTGTTGCAGCCAAGACAGAAGCCGACATTGCAGAACTTGAAACATACGAAGACCGTCAGATGTTCCTTCAGGAAGTGGGACTGGAAGAATCGGGAGTCAGTCGTCTGATTCGTTCAGCCTATAAGCTGCTGAATCTGGAAACCTATTTCACTGCTGGAAAGATGGAAGTCCGCGCATGGACATTCCATAAAGGATGGAAGGCTCCTCAATGTGCCGGAGTTATTCATACTGACTTCGAGAAAGGATTTATCCGTGCAGAAGTCATCAAGTACGACGACTTTATCAAATACGGTTCGGAAGCAGCTGTACGCGAGGCTGGTAAACTGAATGTAGAAGGAAAAGACTATATCGTAGAAGACGGAGACATCATGCATTTCCGCTTTAACGTATAATATACCATTTTAGAAAATCGGCCGCTCATCAGCGACCGATTTCTTTTTTTAATCCTAAAACAAAAAACCATGAACTATCTTATTATAGGTACTGGCGGCGTAGGAGGAAGTATCGCCGGATTTCTTGCTCTGGCAGGAAAAGAAGTCACATGCATTGCACGGGGAAAACACCTCGAGAATATCCGTAATTATGGGCTGCATCTGAAATCAGATTTGAAAGGCGAACACTATCTGAAAGTAAACGCCTGTACAGCAGAAGAATATCAAGGGAAAGCTGATGTGATATTTGTCTGTGTAAAAGGATATTCCATCGACTCTGTCAAGGAGGTAATAGAACGTGCTTCAGCACCTCATACACTGGTTATTCCTATTTTAAATGTTTATGGTACAGGACCACGTATTGGTCGTTTGACACCTGAAGTAACTGTTCTCGATGGCTGTATCTACATCGTAGGATTTGTTTCAGGTGAAGGCGAAATCACTCAGATGGGAAGCATTTTCCGGCTGGTATTCGGAGCACGTCCGGAGCAGGGAGTTTCTCAGGAACGTATTGAAGCAATTGCAGAGGATGTCAGAAGTTGCGGTATCAAAGTCGATGTTTCCGATGATATCAACCGCGACACATTTATCAAATGGGCATTTATTTCGGCAATGGCATGTACTGGAGCATATCACGATGTACCAATGGGAGAAGTACAACACGAAGGTGAAGTACGAGATACATTTATCGGACTTTCCAGAGAAAGTGCAGAAATCGGACACAAGATGGGAATTTCTTATCCGGAAGATCCTGTTTCTTACAATTTGAAAGTAATAGATAAGCTCGACCCGCACAGTACAGCATCCATGCAAAAAGACCTTGCCCGAGGACATGCGTCGGAGATACAAGGTATGTTGTTCGATATGATTGATTTGGGTGAGCGTTTGGGAATATCTATGCCTACCTATCAAAAAGTAGCTCAAAAATTCAAGAATAAATGAAACATATAGTAGATATTGAAACCTGGGAACGGAAAGACAACTATAACTTTTTCCGTGGATTTGCGAATTCATGGATTGCTATCACCAGTGAAGTAGACTGTACTGAAGCTTACAACCACGCCAAAGCCAACGGAAAATCATTTTTTCTGTATTATCTTTATGCCATATTGCGCGCTGCCAACGAGATAAAAGAGTTCCGTTATCGCTGGGATAAAAACGGACAAGTAGTCTATCATGATACAGTGGATGTCATTTCCCCTATTGCTGTACCCGGCAAAACATTTTATACGGTACGCATCCCTTATCATGTTGATTTCGAAGCATTTTATACCGAAGCCAGACACATTGTCACATCTATTCCTGAAGATGGTGATCCATACGGAACTGATAAAAGCATTTATAAACAAGGAGATTTTGATGTAATCCTGCTAAGTGCCACTCCAAAACTATATTTCACTTCGATAACCTACACCCAACAGGAAGTAGGACATCCGCTGGATTATCCGCTGATGAATGCCGGTAAGGCCATCATACGCGAAGGCAAGCGTATCATGCCTATTGCACTGACTGTAAGTCATGCTTTTACAGACGGAGCACACATTTCACTTTTCTTTGAGAAAGTAGAACAATACCTCAAGGAAATCTGCAAATAATCATACACAAAAAACTACGGGACTTCATCCTATTCAGAACCAGCCTGAATCAATCATTCAGCAGTTCTTTCCGATTGGATGCAGTCCCGCAGATTATCAGTATTATTCACATTTCAAATAATCACAAAGCTTCTGTGTAGCCCTTGCCCGATGGCTGATTTTATTCTTTTCTTCATTGCCCATCTCGGCAAATGTTTCAGTATAACCTTCGGGGACAAAAACAGGATCATAGCCAAATCCTGAACAACCGCGTTTTTTTTCGATTATTTCGCCTTTTACAACTCCTTCGAAGAGATGCTCCGTTCCACCCTCGATCAGGCAAATAGCCGTACGGAATTGCGCTTTACGGTTGGTCTTTCCTTCCAGCTCTACAAGCAGTTTTTTCATATTAGCTTCCGAATCATGTCCTTCTCCTCCAGCATATCGGGCTGAATAGACTCCCGGAGCCCCTCCCAGGGCCTCAACCTCCAGACCCGTATCGTCGGCAAAACAATCCAGACCATAGTTTTTATAAATATATTCAGCTTTCAGAGCAGCATTTCCCTCCAGCGTATCAGCCGTTTCCGGAATATCTGCCTCACAATGGATATCCTTCAGACTCAGCACCTCTACCCTATCTCCTAATATGGCACGTATCTCATCCAACTTGTGTGCATTATTCGTTGCAAAAACCAGTTTCTTTTTCATAATCAATTTTATCTATCATATTTCTTCACAAAGATACACATACTCAAGCAACCATCCTCTACTTTCCGTCTGCTATTTCGCTGCAAAAACAGTCTTCCTCATTATAAAAAAGTCCGGCTTCTTTACAGAAACCGGACTTCCACACATAGTCAGCCTATATTAATTCAAAATAATTTCGTCTACAAATAAGTATCCCGGATTACCTTTTCCACCATGCCATGCTGGAATACTCTTTTCCGACAAAGCTTTTACTTTGACATAACGTGTCTTTACCGGAGTAAAGTTCAAGGTATGTACGTAAATCTGGTTCGGATCAGTTTCCTTCATTGCCGGATAAGACTCTGAAGCAACCTGTTTGAATGCCTTATTATCATCCGAAACCTCAACAGAAATACCTCTGGCATCGAATATCCAGTCACCTTTTTCTACACAGGCACGCAATGTCATCGAACTGATTTCTGTTGCTTCTTTCAAATCGATAACTGCCTCCATATCATTCTTATAAAACGCAATCCAATGACCAGTCTTATAATTGCGGTTACCAGTCATACCATCTACCAAGGTAGGCGCCCCATTAAATTCATATGCTTTATTAATGGGCTGAAGCATAGAAATAGGTTTGGCAGTCGATTTACTGAAAGAAATAGTATCACAAGTAATACGTGAATTGCCTTCCGGACGCACTGCTGTCATACGTAATACACAAGCCTGGTCAATTGACAGTCCATCTTCATATTTCAAAGAGGCTGCTGTCGGTTCTGTTCCGTCGAGTGTATAGTATATCGGAGCATTGTCAACGGTATATGCACTGACATCCAACTTACCTGTTTCCTGATTTGGAGCAATATTGACTTTCACATCCAAAATATGAGTAGCATAGTTCCAGCCCTTCAGCTTGTAAATATCCATCAGGCGCACTGTACGCTTCAAGAATCCCTCGTAATCTTTCTTCTTATCAGGAGCACTCCACTGAGTTTCGCAAAGAGCAGCCATACGTGGCAATACCATATACTGTGCCTGTGCAAAAGTAGGAATATATTCTGTCCACAGATTAGCCTGTACACCGGTAATGTATTTCTGTTCTTCCGGAGTCAAGGCAGACGGCATTGGCTCGTAGCTATATACTCTTTCCATAGGCAAATAACCTCCGATAGCCAACGGTTCTGTTTCTGTATCCTTAGCCTGATAATAGTCAAAATACAAGTATGTATTCGGAGTCATGATAACATTATGCTTCTGGCGTGCAGCCTCAATACCTCCGGATTCACCTCTCCATGACATAACAGTTGCATTAGGAGCCAGACCACCTTCCAAAATTTCGTCCCATCCGATAATGTTACGTCCATGTTCATTCAAGAACTTTTCTGCTTCTCTTATCACATAACTTTGCAGGTATTCTTCTTTTGAATGTTTGCTGTCGCCTTTGATACCCAAAGCCTTGATTCTAGCCTGACATTTCGGACAAGTTTTCCATTTATCTTTCGGACATTCATCTCCACCTACATGAATATATTCTGACGGGAAGATTTCAATAATTTCAGCCAGCACATCCTTAATAAACTGAATTGTTTTGTCATTTCCGGCACATAGTACATTATCAGAAACTCCCCACATACGCCAAACTTCATACGGACCACCTGTACATCCTAGTTCCGGATAAGCAGCCAATGCAGCCTGCATATGCCCCGGAAGGTCTATTTCAGGAATAACGGTTATATAGCGTTCTGCAGCATAAGCAACAATCTCTTTGGCTTGTTCCTGAGTATAGAAACCACCGTAAGGCTTTCCATCGTATTTTCCCGAGTTACGTCCTATAACAGTTTCACTACGTTTTGAACCGATTTCTGTCAGTTTCGGATATTTCTTTATTTCGATACGCCAGCCTTGATCTTCAGAAAGATGCCAGTGTAAACGGTTGATATTATGCAGTGCAAGCATATCAATATACGTTTTGATTTCATCCATCGTAAACATATGACGGCCAACATCAAGCATCATTCCGCGATAGCTGAAACGCGGTGTATCGTTTATTTCTACAGCAGGAAGTTCGATTGCACCACCTCCTTCATGAACAGAAACAGATTTACGCAATGTCTGGATTCCATAAAATACACCAGCTTCTGAAGGAGCCTCAATGACAACCTTTCCTCCGTCGACAGTCAGATGGTAAGCCTCTGGAGAAGTTGCCTCCAGTCCTAATTTCAATACGATTCCGCTTTCTTTATCACCCTCCTGTACTTTCAGTTCAATACCGGTCTGTTCTTTAATAAAAGAAGCCAAAAATTCGGCATTTTTCTTCATTTTTTCATTACCGGCAGTGTAATAAATAGTTTCTCCACTCTTCAGCAAAAATCCACTTTGTTGAGGTGTGGTAATTTCAAGAGGCATAGGCACAATCTGATAATCAGCGACAGCTGTTGGCTTATCCGTACACGATGTAATCATCATTCCGGCAAACGCCAGCCCCAGACAGTTAAATTTCGAAAATGGTTTCATGATAATAATATTAAAGTTAGTAATTAGAATGACACAATATCGCTCAATTGATGCAAGCTTACGGAAATATCTTCCAAAGGTGTTCCGTCAGCCGAAGTAACCAAAATCTTCTTAGGTACTCCAGGCAGCAGGTCGAAGAAATTATCAGAGAAACGTACTCCCTGAACAGGTATTTCTACAAATACATCACGAGCCAGTTGTTTGGATTTTAATGTCAGCTCATAAGCTCCATCTTTCTTTCGTATCTTACAACTTATTTCAGGATGGGGCAAATGTTGCTTTTTGGCAAACACCGGATAATATACTTCGTCTGAAAGTACCCTCCGGTCAACATCACTACGTAAAGTCATATGTATAAATGAAGTAGTCGTATCACAAGCTGCGAATGCTTTATTCCAGTCTTCTTCATAAAAAACAGCAGAAGCATTAGCTGGCAACGTACCTTCTACCTGATGCCTGCGATATACTTTTCCATTAAAATCCATAAGTTCTATCTGCAATATTGCTTTTTCGCTCTTCAATACATCCGAAAGCACATAATAGCGCAGTTTATCACCTTCACGAATTGCATCTATCAATACCGGAGCAAAAGCCCGGCGAGTCTGGTAATGCATAGCCTTCCAGTTTCCATAATAATCGATGCCCGACCATGACACAACCGGCCAGCTGTCATTTAGTTGCCAGAGCAAACTACCCATACAATAAGGTCGGTTTCTGCGATGTGCCTCCATTCCGTGACGCATTCCATGTCCCTGCAGAACAAGTCCCATATAAACCAGGTCCTCAAACTTTTCCGGAACATGATAATAAATGTCCATTGTTTTCTTAATCAGGAAATTGCCAATCGTACTTTTCTGATGGGCATTCATAACCGCTGACTCCAGATCGTAGTCTGCCGGCGAAGCAAATGTACGTATCGTCTTCATCTCCGGAAAAGACTGAAAACCAAACTCACTCATAAAACGCGGAATCTCTGTATCCAGCGTTTCAAAAGGTTTCTGTCCATACCAAGTTCCCCAATTATGACTATCGCCGATCTTCCAGCTTTCAGGCCGTCCCCAATTGGCTTCATAAGGCGATCCTTCCAGATAAAAGCGTCCCGGATCGAACTCCTTTACTTTCTCGGGCAAAAGCCGGCGGAACAATACGTCATATCCATCCAACATTTGCTGATATATCTCAGGAGCATATTTTTTCTTCCAGCCCCAATAACGCAAGCCCTCATATATTTCATTATTACCACACCACATTGCCAAAGAAGCATGATTCCGTAAACGCTTGATATTATATACTGCTTCTTCCGAAACTCGCTTCAAAAAAGCCGGATCATGCGGATAAGGTGTACAAGCAAACATAAAATCCTGCCAGACAAGAATACCTCTTTTATCAGCTTCCTCAAAAAAGGCATCGTCTTCATAGATTCCCCCACCCCATACGCGTATCATATTCATATGCGCAGCCTGTACATCATCCAGCAGGCGAACGTATCGTTCACGGGTTACACGTGGCAGAAGAGCGTCTGAAGGTATCAGATTAGTACCTTTGGCAAACATCGGAATGCCATTCACTTCAAAATAGAAACTCATTCCTAAGCTATCCTTTTCATGGACAACACGCACCGTTCGCAATCCGATCTGGTGTTGTTTTTTTGCAACAAGCTTACCATCTACACATACCGATACTTCAAATGCATATAAGGCAGCTTCTCCCCACCCATTAGGCATCCAAAGATGCGGAGAATCAATCGATAAAGGCAGTGACAAATTATTCACACCTGGCTGTAACCGGACAGTCTTTTCTACACTTCCAGCCTGTTCATTCCGATAAGCACAAGTCACTTTTATCTGAGCTTCCTGAACCGTTCCGGTAATATTGTTTACTTCCAGGCGGTTGTCTATTTCTGCACGTTCGGAAGTAACCGACTTCTGATGTACAAAATAATCTTCTACTACAGCCTTGTTGGTAAATTCCAGATATACAGGTCGCCAGATGCCACAAGTAACCATTCGGATTCCCCAGTCCCATCCATAGGAATAAGGGGCTTTACGGGTAAACACACTCAGTTTCTGTGGATAATGGTCGTTAGCAGCAGGATAATCAAAACCATTGGTTTCCCATTGAGGAATTACCTCACGGATTGGGGAACGAAAACGTACAAGCAGTTTGTTTTCTCCTTTTCTTAAATTTCGCTTGACAGGAATACGATATCCGACAAACATGTTATCGGTTCTTTGTAATAATGCACCATTCAGGAATATATCCGCATAAGTATCAAGTCCTTCAAATACCAAAAAGATTTCCTCATGTGCCGATTGTTCTTCTGTTAATACAAAAGACGTACGATACAACCAGTCTTCATTCTCAACCCATTGTATTTCTTTTTCATTCATCCCATAAAAAGGATCGGGTAACTTATCGTGAGCTATCAAATCCTGATGTACTGTGCCCGGAACCTGTGCAGCAAGCCATTCGTGGCTTCCATACTTGGAAAACTCCCAGTTAGTATGAAGAAAGAGATTCTGAGCTAACGCATTGCCCCATACAGAAGTGCCAAAAGATAAAAAACTAGCTAAAAACATCATCGGAATAACTTTCCACATGCATCTCATATTACAGATTTAAGAATTATACCACTAATATGGTACAAAATAAAATAAGTTTTTCCGATAATACAAATTAAACGGAAAAACCTATTCTATTTTAAATATATCTTAGAGAAATATTTACTTTTACTTTCGTTTATTTTACTTTCAGCTTGTCGAATCCTTCTCCATACACGCCTACTACATTGCTTTGGGAAATAAACGCATCAGGATCAATATCCTTCACCAGACGGAAGATATCAAGTGATTCGCCTTTTCTTGCCAATACAACAATAACTTTTATATCTTGTTTACTGTACCAGCCCTGTCCATCAAGAAGAGTTACTCCACGGTCTATCTTGGTAGAAATACCTTCCGCAATCTGTTCATATTTCCGTGAGAATATCAGGAACTGAACCGACTGACGAGTACTGTTTATTACATAGTCGATAACTATGCTCATAATGAACAAAACACAGAAGCCAAACAAAACTCTCTTCCAGTCATGAAAGATAAAATAGCACGACGAAATGATTACAATATCGCAATACATCATCATACGTCCCAAAGTAACATCCTTGTACTTGTTGATAATCCATGCGATAATATCAGTACCTCCCGTACTACCGTTATTACAAAATACAATGCCTATTCCAAAGCCCAGTAATCCGGCTCCTATTACACAAGCCATAAACTCTTGTCCCGGGCCAAGCAGTTGCGGAAGATTTCCGTCACTGCTCCTGAACAGAACCTGAAACCACCAAAGCAGGAAAGTCAGCATGAAAATAGCATATATCGTCTTTACACTGAACTTTGGTCCCAGAATCTTCAAGGCAAACCCCAGAAAAACAGCATTAATCACAAAGTAAGAAACCTGAATTTCTACTCCTGTAGCATAATAAATAATAGCGGCAATACCACTGACTCCTCCTGTCGTGATCTGATAAGGAAGCAGAAAAGCTACCCATCCCAGTGCATAACATATCAGTCCGAAAGTAATGGCAAGGTAGTCTTTCGACTCCCTGCCAATTTTTTTCTTCAGAATCGTTTCCATAAAACGACTGCTATTAAAGTACAATATTTACAATCTTCTTCGGAACAATAATGACCTTTTTAGGAGTCTTTCCTTCAATCCATTTTTGAGATTGTTCGTCAGCCATTACAGCAGCTTGTATCGTGTCATTATCTGCATCTGCAGGGAACTCCATAGTGAAACGAGCCTTTCCATTGAAAGAAATGGTATATTTTACACTATCTTCTTTCAGATATTCTTCATTAAATGCCGGCCATTGTGCATCACAAACAGATGTTGTATTGCCCAAAGCTTCCCACAACTCTTCTGCCAGATGAGGAGCAAATGGAGCAATGATGACAATCAAGTCGCTCAACATGGCCTTGTTACGGCACTTCAGTGAAGTCAGTTCATTCACACAAATCATGAATGCACTGATAGAAGTATTGTAAGAGAAGGTTTCGATATCACCAGTTACTTTCTTAATCAACTTATGAACAGCCTTCAACTCTTCTTTAGTCGGTTCTCCTTCTGCCGGCATAAAGTTGCCCTGACGGTCGTAGAACAAGTTCCAGAGTTTCTTCAAGAAACGGTGAACACCATCGATTCCGTTTGTATCCCATGGTTTAGACTGCTCTACCGGTCCGAGGAACATTTCGTACATACGCAGTGTATCAGCTCCGTATTTCTCTACAATCATATCCGGATTCACTACGTTATACATCGATTTACTCATCTTTTCTACAGCCCATCCACAGATATACTTGCCGTCTTCCAAAATAAATTCGGCATTGTTGTATTCTGGACGCCAGTTCTTGAAAGCTTCTACATCCAATACGTCATTTGAAACGATATTAACATCTACATGAAGCGGAGTCACATCGTACTGATCTTTCAAGCCCAATGAAACGAATGTGTTAGTATCCTTGATACGGTAAACGAAATTGCTTCGTCCCTGAATCATACCCTGATTAACAAGTTTCTGGAATGGTTCCTCTTTAACACTTACACCCAGATCGAACAGGAACTTGTTCCAGAAACGAGAATAAATCAAGTGTCCGGTAGCATGTTCTGTACCACCTACGTACAAATCAACATTCTGCCAGTAATGGTCGGCTTTCTCAGAAACCAGTGCCTGATCATTGTGCGGATCCATGTAACGCAAATAATAAGCCGATGAACCAGCAAATCCCGGCATGGTATTCAGTTCAAGTGGGAAAACGGTTACGTTATCTATTTTAGAATTTTCTACGACTTCACCTTTAACCACATCCCATGCCCACTTAGTAGCATGTCCCAATGGAGGTTCTCCGGTTTCCGTAGGCAAGAACTTATCTATCTCAGGAAGTTCCAGTGGCAACTTGCTCTCATCAATCATATAAGGCATACCATCCTTGTAATAAACCGGGAACGGTTCACCCCAATAACGCTGACGAGAGAAAATAGCGTCACGCAAACGATAGTTTACTTTTACACGACCCAACTGATGCTCCTTCACATATTTTTTGGTTGTGGCAATAGCTTCTTTGATAGTCAGTCCGTTCAGGTTCAAGTCGCAATACGGAGTAGCTCCTGCTTTCGGAGAATTACATACGATACCTTCTTTAGCATCGAAGCTTTCTTCCGACACATCACATCCTTCTACCAATGGAACGATAGGCAAGTTGAAGTGTTTTGCAAAAGCATAGTCACGACTATCGTGAGCCGGAACAGCCATAATGGCTCCTGTACCATATCCAGCCAATACATAGTCGCTGATCCATACCGGAACAGATTCACCAGTAAACGGATTCACTGCATATGAACCACTGAATACACCGGTAACACGGCGATCGGCGATACGTTCACGTTCGGTACGCTTCTTCGTACGGTCCAAATAAGTTTCCACTTCTGCTTTCTGTGCCTCAGTTGTCAGTACAGGAACCAGTTCACTTTCAGGAGCCAGTACCATGAAAGTAACACCAAACATAGTATCAGCACGAGTAGTAAAGATGGTAAATTCCAAATCGCTGTCTTTTACCTTGAAACGTACCTCTGCACCTTCCGAACGACCAATCCAGTTACGCTGTGTTTCTTTCAGAGAATCAGTCCAATCTACAGTTTCCAGTCCGTCGAGCAAGCGCTGAGCATATGCTGACACACGCAGACACCACTGACGCATCTTCTTCTGCACCACCGGATAACCACCACGTTCAGATACGCCGTCCACTACTTCATCGTTAGCAAGTACAGTACCCAGTTGCGGACACCAGTTAACCATAGTTTCACCCAAATAAGCGATACGGTAGTTCATCAGCACTTCCTGCTGTTCCTTTTCGCTCTTTGCTTTCCATTCTTCTGCTGTAAAGCTCAGTTCCTCACTACAAGCTACATCCAGTCCTTCTGTTCCTTCCTCCTCGAAATGCTTGATCAGTTCACTGATAGGTTCAGCTTTTCCACAAGTATTGCAATAATAGCTGTTGAACATTTTCTGGAAAGCCCATTGAGTCCAGTGATAATAACCAGGCTCACAAGTACGAACTTCACGGTCCCAGTCGAATGAAAAACCGATTTTATCCAACTGCTGGCGGTAACGGTTAATATTGTTTACGGTAGTGATAGCCGGATGCTGACCGGTCTGAATTGCATATTGTTCAGCAGGCAAACCATAAGCATCGTATCCCATCGGATTCAATACATTATAGCCCTGCAAGCGTTTGTAACGAGCATAAATATCGCTGGCAATGTAGCCCAGCGGGTGACCAACATGAAGTCCTGCTCCCGACGGATAAGGGAACATGTTCAGTACATAGAACTTCTTTTTCGATTCGTCTTCGACAACCTTGTAGGTTTTGTTGTCTACCCACTTTTGCTGCCATTTTTTCTCGATCTCTCTGAAATTATATTCCATAGTGATGTTATATATTTGATTTTTACTATTTCCCACAATACCGTGCAAAGATAGTAAGACTTCGGGAATAAAACCGATTTTTCCGCTAACAAATATCCGACCAATCCGTTATCTTGCAGCCTATTAACTCATACTCCTTCCCTAGTTGACATTCCTGCCGCTTTTTCGCCATTGCTCAACAACTAATTATACTGCATCTTTTCACACTAATACTTATCAGGTTTTTAACGGAATAATCAACTATTACTAACAGATTATTAACACCTGTTGAAACAATAACTAAAATTCTATTTATCAGAAATATATACCTGTCAAATTCCCCATATAGAACAAGGATTTTAACAGAGATATTCACACTTATTTCATACCCCTGTTTATATACAAATACACTTTTCAACAAGCTTATCAAAAGAGTTTTTCCCAACAGCAGCTACACCCAAAAAGAAAATTCCCCTCTGAGCTTTCCGTTTTTCTGTAAAGCAGAAACAATAACGGAGCCCAGAGGGGAATCGATATCAGATAAATTAAAAAGTTACTTTTCGAAGTCAGCCCAGTTAGTCAGACGCATATCACCCTGTTTGATGAAAACCTGATGCATACCCAACGCTGCCGACAAACTGTGGCAAGTCTGTCCCTTGGTAGAAATCTTCAGATAATCCCACAACAGTTGTTTATAGTCTGGATGTGCACAGTTTTCGATTACAGCCTGTGCACGTTCCATCGGACTCTTTCCACGTAAATCAGCAATACCCTGTTCGGTGATAATCACATTTACAGAGTGTTCACTATGATCGAGGTGAGAAACCATCGGCACGATTGAACTGATACATCCTCCTTTTGCCGTCGACGGACAAGAGAAGATAGAGATATAAGCACTGCGGGTAAAGTCGCCCGAACCACCAATACCATTCATCATCTTCGTACCGCAGATATGAGTTGAGTTTACATTTCCGTAAATATCCGCTTCGATGGCTGTATTCATTGAAATGACACCGATACGACGAACAACTTCCGGACAGTTAGATATTTCCGACGGACGAAGTACAAGCTTGTGACGGAAGAAATCCATATTATCATAAATATCTTGCAGACAGTCGTTTGTAACACTGAGTGAACAAGTACTTCCAAACTTGATTCTACCCTCTTTAATCAATTTGATGACTGAGTTCTGAATAACCTCCGTATACATTTCGAACGGTGGAATACTGGAATCCTTGCCCAATGCACTGAGTACAGCATTAGCAATGTTTCCCACTCCCGACTGCAACGGAAGGAAAGTAGACGGAATGATTCCTCGGCGCATATCTGCTGCAAGGAAGTCAGCTACATTCTGACCAATTTTATCCGTAATAGGATCCGGCTCATGGAATCCTCTCGCTTCATCAGGCAGATTCACTTCAACCACTCCTACTATCTTTTCCGGACTTACCTGAATATAAGGCAATCCGATACGGTCGCTTGGACGTACAATAGGAATCGGACGACGATAAGGAGGGCGCTCCATTTCGTACAAATCGTGCACACCTATCAGGCTTTTGCTGTGCGCAGCATTAAGCTCTACTATCACCCGGTCGGCAAGACGAGCAATTGTCGGAGTAATTCCCACACCTGCAGTCAGATAGATCCGTCCGTCTTCTGTAATTTCACAGGCTTCGATGATAGCTGTAGTTACATGACCTAAAAAACCGGAACGCAAACGCTGGGCAACCTGAGAAAGATGTATATCCGTATAATTGATTTCACCGGCATTGACTGCTTTGCGGAAGTCAGTATTCGTGGTATATGGAGCACGGAAGTGAATGGCATGAGCACGAGTCAGCACTCCGTCGCAAGAATCTCCGGTAGAAGCTCCCGTAATAATACCTACCTGAAAGTGTTCTCCCCTGGCGTGTTTTTCTTCAGCCTGCCTCGCAAGCTCTGCAGTTACGGCTTTCGGACTTCCTGCCGGCGTAAACCCGCTCAGGGCAATTATCTCTCCATCTTTTATCAAGCTGGCAGCTTCGGCTGCGGTCATAAAATTATAAGTCATGGTATTAGGTGTTTTTATAATTATTAGTATTAAACTTACAAAATCTGCTTATTAGTATTTACGGTTAAAAATCTCGGAATAAATAAATGCACGCCTTGCGTCCGCAGGTGTCTTCAACCGGACAGTTCTACCCGACTCAGGCTGTTGGGCAGTAGATAGCGCATCCTTCTGAGGCGCTTCTTCCGATAACTTCCGATGCTTTCTCCCCTCTCCTTTTCTTTTCTTATTAAGCTTATTATCAACACTTTGCTCAACGCATTCATTTTGCTGACCAGCCATGACAATATCCGGCTCTACATGGACTGTTGCCGGCTTAACCATCTTCTTACGGGAGGGTTTGTTCCTTTTCTTTTCCTTTTTGGCATAATTCTGATAAGCGGCGAAAGCAATAGCTGCCACTATAACAAATATTTTTATCACTTCGTCCATAGTCTGCCAAAATGTTAAGGATTTGCCCAAAGATACTAATAAATATAACACATTCATGGATTTTAGGGAAGAAACTCATATCTTTGCAAATGAATTTATTAAATAATAACATAACATTATGACAAAAGAAGCTACGGGAGCGGACTTTAAATCCGCAACCGAACTGGAAACCAAAAAACTGTTTATCGAAACCTACGGCTGTCAGATGAATGTTGCGGATAGCGAAGTCATCGCATCTATCATGCAAATGGCAGGATACAGTCCGTGCGAAAGCCTCGATGAAGCTGATGCCGTATTTATGAACACTTGTTCTATCCGTGACAATGCCGAGCAGAAAATCCTGAACCGGCTGGAGTTCTTCCATTCTCTGAGAAAGAAGCGCAAGCACCTGATTGTCGGAGTATTGGGATGTATGGCAGAACGTGTAAAAAACGATCTGATAGAAAATCACCACGTCGACCTGGTAGCAGGACCGGATGCTTATCTCACATTGCCCGATTTGATCGGCGCAGTTGAGGCAGGAGAGAAGGCCATCAATGTAGAGCTTTCTACAACTGAAACTTATCGCGATGTCATTCCGTCACGCATCTGTGGAAATCACATTTCCGGATTCGTATCTATCATGCGCGGCTGCAACAATTTCTGTCACTATTGCATTGTGCCTTACACTCGCGGACGCGAAAGAAGCCGTGATGTGGAAAGCATCCTGAACGAAGTGCACGATTTACAGCAGAAAGGGTATAAGGAAGTAACGCTGTTAGGCCAGAACGTCAATTCTTATCGCTTCGAGCGGGAAGGAGAGGTCGTAACATTCCCGATGCTGTTACGTATCGTTGCCGAGGCTGTACCCGAAATGCGTGTACGCTTTACCACTTCACACCCCAAAGACATGAGTGATGAAACACTGCATGTCATTGCTGAAGTACCTAACGTATGCAAGCATATCCACCTGCCGGTACAGAGCGGAAGTTCGCGTATTCTGAAACTGATGAACCGCAAATATACGCGCGAATGGTACCTGGAAAGGGTAGAGGCCATCCGTCGCATCATTCCCGACTGTGGATTGAGTACTGATATCTTCTCCGGATTCCACTCCGAGACAGAAGAAGATCACCAGATGAGTCTTTCGCTGATGCGTGAATGTGCATACGACTCAGCTTTCATGTTCAAATATTCCGAACGACCGGGAACATATGCTTCGAAACATCTGCCTGATGATGTTCCCGAAGAAGTTAAAATACGCCGGTTAAACGAAATGATTGAATTGCAGAACCAGTTATCTGCCGAAAGCAATGCCCGCGATGTAGGAAAGACATTCGAGGTACTGGTAGAAGGCGTATCAAAACGCTCCAAAGAACAGTTATTCGGACGTACCGAGCAGAATAAGGTAGTCGTATTCGACCGTGGCACACACCGTATCGGTGATCTTGTACGTGTGCGTATCACCGAATCCAGCTCTGCTACCCTGAAAGGTATCGAAGTAACCGAATAACCCCAGACAATAAAAACAAATTTCTTATTTATAATTCAAAATCCGAAAAGAAACAATGAAAAGAAGAATCACGCTCAGTTGGCTGCTCATGGCGTTAATCTGTCTGCCCATGTTCGCCCAGATGCAAGATCCGGTACGATTCAAGACCGAATGGAAAAACCTTTCGGCCAATGAGGCTGAAATTATTTTTACTGGTACGATGGACCAGGGCTGGCATGTTTATTCTACCGACCTGCAAGAAGGAGGTCCTACTTCTGCCACTTTCAACATCGACAAGATAGAAGGAGCAGAGCTGGTAGGAAAACTTACTCCGATAGGGAAAGAAATCAAACAGATGGACCCTATCTTCGAAATGGAAGTAAAATTCTTCGAAGGCACAGCTAAATTCTCACAGAAAGTTAAGCTCACTGGAGGTGACTATCTGATTACCGGATACCTGGAATTTGGTGCATGCAACGACCAGAACTGTCTGCCACCTACCAGCGTTGATTTTTCTTATAAAGGTACTGTAGCCGCAGCCGCTTCGGCAACAGCTGCACCTGCTAAAACAGAAGAAGCAGCTGCACCTGCCGAATCAACAGAAACAGTAGATTCTACAGCAGCCGTAACAACTGCCCCTCAGACGTTGCAGGAAGCTACCGATTACTGGAAACCGGTTATCAAAGAGCTGTCCAATTACGGAAGCACCGAAGAACAGGAATCACATTCCTGGATTTACATCTTCTTCACCGGTCTGGTAGGAGGTATTCTGGCACTGTTCACACCTTGTGTATGGCCAATTATTCCGATGACTGTCAGCTTCTTCCTGAAACGTACTAAGGACAAAAAGAAAGGTATTCGTGACGCATGGACCTATGGTGCATCTATCGTTGTGATCTATGTAGCGCTGGGACTAGCTATTACACTGATATTCGGAGCTAGTGCACTGAATGCATTGTCTACCAATGCCATCTTCAATATCCTGTTCTTCCTGATGCTGGTTATCTTTGCGGCTTCTTTCTTTGGAGCATTCGAGATCACCCTGCCCTCTAAGTGGAGCAACGCTGTCGACAGCAAGGCTGAAGCAACAACCGGTCTGCTGAGTATCTTCCTGATGGCATTCACTTTGTCATTGGTATCATTCTCTTGTACAGGTCCTATCATCGGCTTCCTGTTGGTAGAAGTTTCTACTACCGGTAGTGTTGTAGCGCCGGCTATCGGTATGTTAGGATTTGCCATTGCACTGGCTTTACCTTTCACACTGTTCGCTATGTTCCCGTCATGGCTGAAATCAATGCCGAAATCCGGAGGTTGGATGAACGTTATCAAGGTGGTACTGGGATTCCTGGAACTGGCATTTGCCTTGAAATTCCTGTCGGTAGCCGACCTTGCTTACGGCTGGAGACTGCTCGACCGTGAAACATTCCTTGCACTTTGGATCGTTATCTTTGCTCTGCTGGGTATGTACCTGCTGGGTAAGATCAAATTCCCTCACGACGACGACAACAATAAGGTAGGAGTAGGACGTTTCTTCCTGGCACTCATCTCACTGGCATTTGCCGTATATATGATTCCGGGACTTTGGGGAGCTCCTCTGAAAGCTGTCAGCGCATTTGCACCTCCTATGCAGACTCAGGATTTCAACTTATACAAGAATGAAGTACACGCCAAGTTTACCGACTTCGATGCCGGTATGGAATACGCTCGCCAGAACAACAAACCGGTCATGATAGACTTCACCGGATATGGTTGCGTAAACTGCCGTAAGATGGAACTTGCTGTATGGACTGACCCGAAAGTAAGTCAGATGCTGAACGACGACTACGTACTTATCACGCTGTATGTAGACGAAAAGACTAAGCTTCCAGAACCGATAAAGGTTACAGAAAACGGAACAGAACGTACTCTTCGTACAATAGGTGACAAGTGGAGCTACCTGCAACGTTCTAAGTTCGGAGCCAATGCACAGCCATTCTATGTATTGCTCGACAACGAAGGCATGCCTCTGAACAAGTCATATTCTTACGACGAAGACATTGCTAAATATGTAGACTTCCTCCAGACAGGATTGAAAAACTACAAAAAATAATTATCCTCAGGATAAATTAATAGGAAAGCTTCCGGAAAGTCATTCATTTGACCTCCGGAAGCTTTTTTTATTTTACGCCACAAGCAAAAATCACTGTTTTCAGTGACAAAGAATTCTTCCGGAATACCGTTTCTTTGTAAGATAAACGAACCTCAAACAATCCATATCATGAAAGTAAGATTCTTATATTTATTGTGCTTGCTGACGTGTATATTACCAGCTTGCTCAAGCGATGACAATGAACCGGTAGACGAACCTGTAACAATAACAGTAACAGGCGTAAGCGTTTCACCCGAAAGCATCAGTCTGGAATGTGGAGAAACAAAGCAGCTGACAGCCAAAATATCACCGGAAAATGCTACGGCAGGAGATATTACATGGACTTCATCCGATGAAGCAATAGCTACGGTATCATCCGATGGAACTGTAACCGGTATAAGCAAAGGAACGGCCACCGTTACAGCCACAGTAAGCGGAAAAAGCGGAACATGTGAGGTGACTGTTACCCAAGAAGTGCAGTCGGTAGAAATATCGCCTGCTACAGCAACCTTAACCAGCAAGGGAGAAACCATACAGCTCACCGCTACAGTCCTTCCAGAAGGGGCAGGAGAGGCCTCATGGACATCTTCCGACGAAGCAGTAGCCACAGTATCACCCGAAGGCATTGTAACAGCCATAGGCGAGGGGACAGCTACCATCACAGCTACAGCCGGAGAAAAAACAGCTACTTGTACAATCACTGTCAGTATCTCTATTGTAGATATCGAGGGCAACCAAGCTACATTCCATCTCGACGGAGCCAGCACTGCACAAGTATCACAAGCCATCAGTGAAGCGGCTCAGGCAGGTGTAACCCGTTTTATACTCACAGGAGATTCCGAAGCACTGGGACTATATGATGGAAATCCTTTCAGCGGCATCCAAATCGAATTACTCGACTTATCCGGAGTAACCGGATGGCAAGACCGGGATGCAGATGGCCTTCCTGAGTTGCCGGCAGAAAGCTTCAGACATACAGGCAGTTCCGATTTCTCCGGATTACAGGAAGTCATCCTGCCTCAGGAAATACAGCAACTGCAAGATTATGCTTTCTATAAATGCACCAACCTGACCAAAATCACCGCTCCGGGCGTAGTCAGAGTAAACAGCTTTGCTTTCCAAAGTTGCACCAAACTGGCAGAAGTAAGTATGCCTGAAGTTACTTACCTTGGTACCAATGCCTTTATGTCAACAGCCCTGCAAGTTGCAGACTTCCCCAAATTGCAAACCCTTGAGGGTAGTGTATTCTGGCTTTGTTCCAAACTGACAGAAGTCAATTTGCCGGAAGCAACGACAATCGGAAACGTGACACTGGTTTCACAAGGTGGTTCCCGTACAGGAATAAATACATTTGGCGACTGTTCACAGCTGGAAAAAGTATACTTGCCTAAAGCAACTACCATCGGAGATGATGCATTCAGCAACTGTAAGTCACTGAAAGAAATAGAGCTTCCGCAGGCAACAACTGTCGGAATCAAAGCCTTCTATAACTGTACCGCACTGACCAGCGTCAACCTGCCTCAGGCAACCGCTCTAGGTGATGATGTATTTACAGAATGTACAGCCTTAAATACAATCAAGCTGACCGCCGAAGGAAGCATTTCGGTACAAAATACAACATTCGGACCAGCCGATACCATCACAAAGAATGTCGACCTTACCCTGAATATCAATAAAAAAGGAGAAACATGGGATGAGTTCTGGCAAGAAGAAGAATGGAAAGACCATAAATGGAAAAGCATTTCCTTTGTTGAATAAGCTTTAATCCTACCATAAACGAATGCAGGTTATCCGGACAGAAGTTTCCCAGATAACCTGCATTTTTCATATCATTCCAGACTCTGATACGTCTTTCGGATCTCATTCCACAAAAACGACCGCTCATACCTGCTCCCGATCAGCTCTCTCGACTTACCTGCCATTTCCATCCTTGCATGCTCATCAGTAAGCATAAACTTCATCGCCTTCAGCAAAGCCGATTCATCGTGAGAAGGAATAATCAGACCATTCACTCCATGACAGATAATCTCGTTGCATCCATTGATATCGGTTACGATACAAGGCAATCCCATAGCTCCCGCCTGAAGCACGACATTAGGAAAGCCCTCCCTGTAACTGGGAAAAACAAAAACATCCGAAGCAGCCAGATACGGTCGGATATCATTCTGCCATCCGGCAAAAGTTATTCTACTGTTCTCCAGAAGCATACGCTTTGTCTCTGGTAATACCGGATCCAGTTTTTCCTCAAAATCACCAACCAGAAGAAGCCTGCAAGCCGGGAAATCAGCTTCCAGTTGTTTGAATGTCCTGGCAAGTTCATTCATCCCCTTGTCACCGACAATTCTTCCCACAAAACAGAACGTCACACATCCTTTTTCCCGGATATCTTCAGCCTTTCTCATGACTTCCTCCGTCCGGTCAAAATACGACATATCAATTCCGTTGATATTCCCGTTTCCGACGATATGCAACTCCTTCCGGGTAATTCCAAACCGTATCAGATCATTCTTCACACCCTTACCTTCCGGATTAATAAACGTAGCACAGGCACACGTCAGCCTGTCCGTAGTCATCAGCAACTTCCGTTTCAGTCCCGTCGAAGTAGGGAAGACCAGTCCGGTAAACATATGCATTCTAACCGGCACCCTACACATCCAGGCTGCCAGCATTCCCAGCAGACCAGCTTTCGGAGTCAGCGTATGTACCATCCAAGGCTTTTCTTTCCGTATCAGCCGGACCAGAGCAAAAAGCGACTTCAAATCCTGAATAGGAGAGATGCGTCTTTCCATACGGACAGCAACCGTTCTTATCCCTTCTCTTTTCCCGACCTCTTCCAGTTCTTTTCCGGGTGATGAAACAGCTACCACCTCATACATTTCATTCAGCATCTTCAACTGTCCCTTCAGCAGTAAATCCAGCGAAACAGGTACAGTCGTTATTCTCAATACCTTCTTTTTCATAACAGTTTCTTTATTACCTTACATCTGTTGCCCACAGCCAATACTCCATCCGGAATATCTTTTGTAACCACAGAGCCAGCTCCGACAACACTCCATTTTCCGATTTTCACGCCGGGAATAATAGTAGTTCCCGCACCAATCCAGGCACCTTCCCCTACATGCACATTACCGCACAGCGTAGAATGAGGCGAAATATGAACAAAGTCTTCAATGATACATTCATGATCAACCGAAGCCCCCGTATTGATGATGCAATGCTTTCCTATATGTGCACAAGCCTGCACGATAGCTCCTTGCATTACTACAGTTCCGGCCTCAATGACAGCCGAATCCGAAATAATGGCCGAAGGATGAATGGCCATACCAAATTCCGCCTTTACCTTCTCTGCTATCAGTTTTCTTGTCCTGCTATTGCCAATACTGATAATCAGCGGAGAAATGTTATCCAGCTCTCCATTCACCACCTTAACTCCCATCACCTCTTTCAGGTCCTTATTATCATCTATCAGAGCCTCGATACATTTACCTTCAGCCCTCAGAATATCCATAATAACTTTGGCGTGTCCGCCAGCTCCATACAAAAACATATTTCCTCCTTTCAGTTGTTTCCGTTAAAAAACTCCGTAGTAGCCTGTCCCTCTTTTGTTATGCCTTCTCTCACCACCACCTTCTTCACTGTCAGCAAGATAATCTTCAGATCCAGCCAGAAAGAACAGTGATCCACATACCACACATCCAGTTCGAATTTCTTTTTCCAGCTAATTGCATTTCTGCCATGCACCTGTGCCCATCCCGTAATGCCCGGTCTCACGTCATGTCTTCTTGCCTGTTCTTTGCTATACAATGGCAGATACTGCGGCAGCAGCGGCCTCGGACCAATCAGAGCCATATCTCCCTTGAGTACATTGAACAACTGAGGCAATTCGTCCAGTGAGGTCGACCGGATGAACTTTCCCGTCTTTGTCAGTCGTTGGGCATCCGGCAATAAATTTCCGTTTTCATCCCTTTCGTCGGTCATTGTCTTAAACTTCATAACCTTAAAGAGCCTGCCGTTTTTTCCCGGTCTGGTTTGTGTAAAAACCACCCCGGCACCTTTATTGGCAACAGCTAGTAAAACCGCTACAGCAGCCATCACCGGCGACAAAACCACTATGGCAACCATAGCCAGGCAGCAGTCAATCATTCTTTTGAAACAGTTTTTATACATTACTCCATCGTTTTTAAACACAGAAACAACTATTTACAGTGCAAAGTTATGACAAATATTTTTATTTCATCTCCATCAGTAAGCTAAATAAACCATTTTGAAAGCAGATTCACCCCATTATTCCGTTATCTCAGGCTTATATATATTAAAACACAGTAAAATCAAAAAACTTTTAATGTATTTTGTCAGAATCAGACTTGATAAAACCAAAATTTGATAGGAAATTCTATTAATTTTAGCCAAAAGGAATATATTATCTATTTTAACTTTTTTCAAAAAAAAATTAAATACAAAGCCTATCTTTTTAAAAAAATTATTACATTTGCCCCATAAAGATAGAGAGTTATATAAATATGCTGAAATAGTTTATGCTATAACTCAAAAAAATATGTAAAATACGCCAATATTTTAGTATATTGCATAATCCGGATGCATAATCTGGATGTCCCCAAGGTATATCTGCGCATTTCAGTATGAAAGAGAATGATAAACATTGGTACCCCATCAGAGTTACATACTCGCAAGAGATGAAAGTAAAAAGCTATTTTGATGCTTGTCAGATTGCCAGTTTCATTCCGATGAGATACTCTGAAATACAATGCAACGGTCAGTCAAAAATTAAATTAGTACCAGTCATACACAATTTAGTATTTGTCTATTGTACTAAAAACGAAATTGAACAAATAAAGAGAGAGAGCAGTATCTCCTCCAAGATAAGATACATAATCGACAAGGAAACCAAGCAAATCATTACTATTCCCGACAAGCAAATGCAGGACTTCATATCGGTTGCAGGGAATATTGACGAACAGATTCTTTACTTGACACCTCAGGAGGTGGCTTTAAAGAAGGGGGACTATGTCCGTATTACTGGAGGAATTTGGAAAGGAATAGAAGGAAAGCTCGTACGCATAAAAAAGAATTTGCGAGTGGTTGTTTCCCTTCAGGGAATAGCCGCTGTAGCCACTACAAGCATTCATCCTTCATTAGTTGAAAAGATAGAGAAATAATACGATGTTCAGCATTAAGATAAAAAACATCAATTTCTTTAGCAGATACATTGTTTGGGCAGCCGACTGTCTTCTGTCCGTATTGGCAACATCCTTCAGCTTTTTGTTTTTCCATTACCTGATGAAGGTCGATACAGATGTCACTACCGTTACGTCAATCCTCGTCCTCTCACTGGTGATTAGTATCTGTGCCACCTGGATATGCAAGACCTACCAGGGCATCATCCGCCATTCCAGCCTCACCGAGCTGATGCGCATCGTATATGCCATGTTCATCAAAGCCCTTGCATTCATCATCCTGTCAAATTTACTGCTGGAATATACCGGTCTGTTCATCTATACCATCATCTTCTCCGACCTCATCATGTCAGTCTTTCTGCTCATGTTTGTCAGAGTAGTTGTCGTCAATTTCTATTATAACCTCATCGAGGCAATGGATAAGCAGACACACCGGGCACTGATATACGGCACTTCCGACGCAGCAATCAGTCTGGCTGCATACCTGAGCAAATCTACCAACAGCCTGTACAACCTGAAAGGATTCATCACAAGAGAAGAGCGGTTGAAAGACTATCGCGTACAGGGATATCCGGTAATCTACCTCTGCGATGACTGCGACTTCAACGAAAAGCTGAAATCACTCGGTGTCAATACCATCCTGTTCGTCAATACAGACGACCTCCATAAAGACAGTGCGCTGATCGAAGCAGGCATCCAGAACAATATCACCATGCGTATTGCTCCGCTGGTGGAGGACAACAGCAACATCTCCCAGCGCATCCAGATGCGTGAGGTACAGATAGAAGACCTGCTCGAACGCGACGAGATCAAGATCGATACCGAAAAAATCAAGAAAGAAATCTCAGGCAAGGTCGTAATGGTCACCGGTGGTGCAGGAAGTATCGGCAGCGAACTGTGCCGACAGCTCTGCAAGTTCCATCCCAAGCATCTGGTTATCTTCGATTTTTCCGAAACAGGAACATACCAGATCGATATGGAACTCCGGAATACCTATCCGGAATGCAACATTACCTCAGTCATCGGAAACGTAAGAGATTACCAGCGTGTAGAGTCACAGCTCAGCCTGTACAAGCCAGATATCATCTTCCATGCCGCAGCCTACAAGCATGTTCCTATTATGGAAGAATATCCGTGTGAAGCCGTACGTACCAACGTTATGGGAACACGCATCCTCGCCGATGCCGCTGTCAGACATGGAGTAGAAAAATTCATCATGATTTCTACCGACAAGGCCGTACGCCCGTCCAATGTCATGGGAGCTACCAAACACATTGCCGAAACATACGTACAGAGCTTGGGTAATGCCATCAAAGAAGGCAAGGTAGCCGGAAAGACCTGCTTCATCACTACCCGCTTCGGCAACGTATTGGGAAGCAATGGAAGCGTCATTCCGCTGTTCCGCCATCAGATACTCGAAGGTGGTCCGGTCACTGTTACCCATCCCGATATCATCCGCTACTTCATGACCATCCCCGAAGCCTGCCAGCTAGTACTCGAAGCTGCTTTCCTCGGTGAAGGAAACGATATCTTCATCTTCAATATGGGAGCTGCCGTCAAGATAGACGACATGGCAAGAAAGATGATCCGCCTCTCCGGACTGATTCCGGATAAAGACATTAAGATCGAATACACCGGACTCCGCCCGGGCGAAAAGCTATACGAAGAACTATTATATAAGGAGGAAAGCACACTGCCTACTTCCAATCCGGAAATCTTCCATGCAGAGAGTATCAATACGGAATACCAGTCCCTGCTGCCGTCTATCGAAGAACTGATTGCCATAGCCGGAACCGACGATAAGCTGGAAACCGTAAAATACATGAAAAAAATAACACCCGAATTCATCAGTCAGCATTCCAGATACGAAGCGCTCGACAAAGAGAATAAACAATAAAGAACGTATTAATTAAGAAAAGAGACTAACTAGTAATATTTATTTTATATGAAACAGAGAGTTTTTCTAGCATTAATGATGCCCTTCCTTTTCATCAAAGGATTCGCACAGGAGGTTAATTCTACAGTGCCTTCAGAAACCAGTGAAGATGAGAACACAGCGTATTGGGTAAGCCCTGAAACAAACAACGAAAGGGTCCTCAATCCAAACAAGTTCCGCGACAACTGGTTTATCACAGTCAATGCAGGTACCTTCCTTAACTGGTGTGACAATACCAGTGATGCAAAAGGCAAACAGTTCCAGCCGGCAGCTGGTTTGTCAGTAGGTAAATGGTTATCACCTTGGGGTGGTTTCCGTGTCATGGGAATGTGGGGACGTGGATTCGGTCAGACTTACAAACCGGTTCTCGACCGTACATACAACTGGAATGTAGTAAACGGTTACATCGACGCAATGTTCAATTTGCATAATCTGTTCGGAGGTTACAAAGAAAACCGTTTCTTCCAGGTAATGGCTATCGCCGGTATCGGTGTGGAACACATGTTCGGCTTCAGCGATGAAAGCTGGTACAAGAATTACAATGTAAACACAGAAAAGAACAACCTGCTGGGATTCCGTACAGGTTTGCTGGCATCATTCAGACTGCACAGAGCACTGGCACTTAACGTAGAAGCATCTGTCAACTGTCTGGACGACTCATACGACGGTGTAACTTCAGACCACAAGTGGGACGGTCACGTCAACCTGTTGGTTGGTTTGGTTTACCGTTTCAAGAACCACGACGGAACACACCAGTTCACTTTCACTCGCCGTAACCAGGACAAATACGATGTCCTGAATGCAGAAGTAAACCGCTTGCGCAAGGAAGTAGCCGAAATGAAAGCAGCTCCTGCCGTAGAAGTGAAGCGTGAAGTTGTAGAAAGCGAACGCGTTTCAACTCTTGTATCATTCGATCCGAACTCTACAGAAGTAAACAAACTTCAGGAAGTAAATATCTATACAGCAGCCGAAGGTCTGAAGAAAATTCAGGATGGCGACTTGTATATCACTCCTATCAAGAACAACGAAATGAGCAGCGATTTGTTCAATGGCCGTGCCAATGCTATTCGCGACATGCTTGTGAATGAATATCAGGTTCCTGCAGGACACATCTTTATCGAAGAAAACAACGAGCTGGTTCGCTCATTAGACCCTGCAAAGAACTGTGTAGTTATCTATATTGTTAAATAATAAACAGGACATTCAACATGAAAAAAATAGTTATTGCAGGCCTTGCAGCAGTCATGGCAGCCAATTTATATGCAAGTGAAGAAACCCCTTCAAAAAATCTTACGGTAAAAGCCGATACAGTCAGAACATTAAAGCACTATAAAGCAGGCGACAACTGGTTCTTCGGAGTATTTGCCGGAACCAATTTCTCATTGACGGAAAACATCCGTTTTGCCCCCTTCGGCAAACGTCTGGGTCCGAGTGCCGGTATTGCTGTAGGTAAGTACTTCAACCCGGCAGTAGGTGCCCGTGTACGTGTAGCTTACCTTAACCAGCACAGTAGAGCCAACAGCGAGCTGGTAGACGCTTATCCCGAAGTATACGGCGACGGTATTTACAAGTTCAGCATGGTTTCTACCTTCTTCGACGGTTTGTTCAATTTCAACAACATCTTCAAGCCGTACAAGGAAAGTACCCGCTTCAACGTTGTCGGTGTATTGGGTATCGGATTCAACTCATCCTTCGGATTCGACGACAAGATCAAGAATTGGGCACCTTCTAAAGGCGGACAGTACTATGTTGATCGTTCCGGCGGAACTTATCTGGCTGTACATGCCGGTCTTCAGTTAGGCTACAAGGTGAACGATGCCCTCGATATCAACCTCGAAAGTACCTATAACGCTACCGACGATGGATACAACGGAACCCGTTACGATAGAAAGTACGACGGTTATATCTACGTAGTAGCCGGCGTGACTTATCACTTCAAAGACCACTACGGCGACCGCCGCTTCAAGTATGTCACTATGACCGACCAGGCACAGATCGACCGTCTCAACGCACAGATCAATGCCGCTCGTGCCGAACTTGCCAACAAACCGGAACCGATTGTACGCGTAGAAAAGAAGGTAGAAACCAACCGTGTACTCGATATGACAGTTTCCTTCATCATCGACAAGTACAACATCACCGACGTTCAGAAGAATAATGTACAGAAGGTAGCCGAATACCTGTTGAACAACCCGAACATCAACCTGATCATCACCGGTTATGCCGATGTTCAGACAGGTAACCCGGCATACAACCTGAAACTGTCAGAACGCCGTGCCAATGCCGTACGCGACATGCTTGTCAACGATTTCGGAGTCGATCCTTCACGTCTGCGCATCGACTACAAGGGTGATACCGTTCAGCCTTACGATCGCAAGAACGAGTGGAACCGTGTTGTAATATTTGTAACAGAGGAAAACAACAACAAATAATCATGAAGCACATCCATCTTTCACTGGCCCATATGAGCGGCAAAGAAGAAGAGTTCATCCACGAGGCATTCCTTACCAACTGGGTAGTACCTTTGGGTCCCAATGTCGACGGGTTCGAAAACGACCTCGCCGCATGGCTGGGGGAAAAATCGGCCTCTCCTCTTCATGTCGTAGCTCTCAGCTCCGGGACAGCAGCCATTCATCTGGCGCTGGTGATGCTGGGTGTAGGTCCCGGCGACGAAGTCATCTGCCAGAGTTTTACTTTCGCCGCCTCAGCCAATCCCATCGTATATCAGGGAGCCACTCCGGTGTTTGTCGACAGTGAACCCGGCACATGGAACATGGACCCCGAACTGCTCCGTCAGGCTATCGACGACCGCCTGCGTGCGACCGGCAAACTGCCTAAGGCCATCATTCCCGTACACCTGTACGGTACTCCCGCCCGTATGGACGAAATAAACAGCGTTGCTTCCGCATACGGCATTCCGGTAGTAGAAGATGCAGCCGAGGCATTGGGTTCGGAATACAACGGCAGTTACTGCGGAACATTCGGTACTTACGGAGCCCTCTCGTTCAACGGCAACAAGATGATTACCACCAGTGGTGGAGGAGCCTTGATCTGCCCAAACGAAGAAAGCGCCCGCCGTGTCAAGTTCTATGCCACTCAGGCACGCGAGAACTTCCCTTGTTACCAGCATGAGCAGATTGGCTATAACTACCGGTTGAGCAACATCTCTGCCGGAGTCGGCCGTGGTCAGATGTACGTGCTCGACGAGCACATCGCCCGCCGCCGTGCGATACACGCGCTTTACGTGGAAAAGTTAAAAAACACACCGGGCATTACGGTGATGCAACCACGGTCTAATGTCGATTTACATCCCAACTATTGGTTAAGTACCATTCTGGTCAACCCGCAGGAAGCCGGATTCACTTATCAGGAGTTATCCGCGCGGCTTACAGCAGCCGATATCGAAAGCCGTCCGTTATGGAAGCCGATGCACCTGCAACCCGTGTTTGCCAAAGCACCTGCCTATGTGAACGGAGTATCCGAAGCACTCTTTGCTCAGGGACTCTGCCTACCTTCAGGACCAATGGTAACCGATGAGGATGTAGATAGAATTGTAGAGATAATCAAAAAATAATAAAAAATGGAAATAAAGAATATGAAAAAAGCATATATAAAACCTACAATGGAAAATGAGACGTTTGTACCCAATCAATTTGTTGCAGCATGTGAAAACCCTTCTTCATACGTAGGGTATTGCGATATTAGTGGAAGGGTATATTTGGATACTAATAACAATGGAGTATATGATGAAGGTATAGATACATTTAAATACACCAATACTGCATGTAATAAAATGTATGAATCCCAAATTGAACCTCATTTTAATGCTTTTGTTGTAGAAAGAGAGTGGATTCCAGGTCATTGGGAAGGCTGGGATTGGGTAAATGGACATTACAAAACTACTAAAGTAACTCCAGTATTTAACTATATGGACGTCCACGTTACTCAGCACATTGACACAAACAAGCATTACAACGTTTCAATTTAATTAATATCAATTTTAAATTATTTTGTAAACGACTTTAAGGCCTGTTTAAATTTTCCCATTGATATAGCAAAATATTGTAACGTACAATATAAATAAGTTTTCTGACTCCACTCGGAAGATAATCTTTTATCTGGTAGAAGTTTTCTATATCTTGGAATGAACGAGAAAAATTTAAACAGGCTTTCATATTATTAAACCATAAAAAAGCAACCTCTAACTATCAAAAGCTTCGTAAAGAATAAACTATCCAGCATAAAACTTATATTAAATAACCAATCAAGTTATTCTCATAATAACCAATCTAATCTTTATATTCAATGATCAAACTGACAATCGGCAAATTAAACATTCAATTAGAGGGAATAGATGCTGGAGAATTACCGGAAAACACATTGCTCTTCCGTACAGAGTTTGAAGAAGCAGACTTAAAATATACTTTTCGTATCGGAGAAAATCCTCCTTCCATTCATTATCCAGTAATCTATCAGACAAAGGATATCCTGGTATTTGGTAAGCCAGAAGGTCGGGAAGCTCGAATATTGTATATGCCAGACACACATAATCGCTATGGTTATTATGAGGAAATCAACGAAAAAGAAATAACTGTATATGTCAACGAAGCTTACCGTGAGCATTTACGAATAGACACCATATTCATATCGTTACTGGCATTGGAACGTCACGAGGCACAGCGGGGAGCATTCATCCTACATTGCGCATATATGAATTTTGATAGTAACGCTATCTTGTTTTGTGGGCCAAGTGGCATAGGTAAATCTACGCATTCAGAATTGTGGTGTCGTGAATATCCGGACAAAGCTCATGTACTGAACGGTGACAAATGTTTGTTAACGGCAGAAAATGGCATAATATATGCCAATGGATGGCCGGTATGCGGATCAAGTGGTATCTGTCATAACGAAAAACATAAGGTAGCGGGTATCGTATTGTTGCAACAAGCCATGGTAAACCAGTTTGTGGAAGAAAAAACAATATGCAACTTCAAACAGATATTGGCACAAACCACCATCAATTATTGGAATAACAATTATACAAAACAAGCAATGGATTTCATCGAATCACTATTACGGCGAGTAGGATGTGGCACATATGCTTGTAACATTAGCAGTGAATCGGTTGTAACATTATATAATGAATTAAAAGAACGGAAATGGATTTCTTAGACGATGCAACCAAGGTTGAAAAACGGCTGGTAGCCAAAGCCACAGCGGCACATATACCCATTACAGCATCGTTCGAATTGACTCCTTGCTGCAACTTACAGTGTGATATGTGCTTTATCCGTATGAAGATGGATGAAGTAAAAATTGCTGGTGGATTAAGAAGCATAGACTTTTGGCTTCGGCTTGCAAAGGAATTAAAGGATATGGGAACGCTTTTCATTCTCCTTACAGGAGGTGAACCATTACTATATCCGTATTTTAAAGAATTATATCAGGAACTAAAGAAAATGGGATTCATCCTGACCATCAATACAAACGCTACATGCATTGATGAGAAGATGATACAGCTTTTCCGAGAAAGTCTTCCCCGACGTGTTAACGTTACGCTTTACGGAGCAAGTCGGGAAACGTATGAAAAGTTATGCCACCATGCAGAAGGGTTTGACCAATGTATGCATGGTCTCGCTCTTTTGAAAAAAAACGGTATCGATACAAAGTTAAACGTAAGCATTGTAAAAGAGAACTTAAACGATTTTGAAAAGATATTGGCTATCGGAGATAGTTTCGGTATTCCATCAGAAGTTAATAGCTATATGTTCCCTTGTTCACGCTCAGTCAGAAACCATATTGGTGCACTGAATTCCCGGCTTAATGCAGAAGATGGTGGACGAATTGAAGCACTTTCTCTAAGACATAAAAAAGGAGAAAGCTTTTATGATACAATACCTGCCTCATTACACCAACTGGAACAGGCAGAACCTTGCAATAATCCTGTAGGGCTTTCCTGCCGGGCTGGAAGAAGCTCAGTATGGATTACCTGGCAGGGCATCATGACTCCATGTGTGATGATGGAATATCCAGCCGTTCATCTCGAACATCTTTCAGTTTGCGAAGCTTGGGCAGAAATTAGAAGAATGAGTTGTCTGTTACCTCAACACGAAGATTGTCGAGGATGTACATTGCGTGAAATCTGCCAAGTATGCTATGCATCAGCAGCACTGGAAAAGCAACATTACGGCACAGTAAATTACTTATGTCGTCTTACCAAAAGCGAACTGCAAACTTTAAAGACTCTCGTTAATGAAAAAAATTAAATCCTTTATAACACGCACCATTGCCGGCGAAACCGTACTGGTTCCTTCTGAAGAAACCGCACACGATTTCAACGGCATGATCAGCCTTACCGATACAGCTGCTTTTATCTGGGAACACATCGAAGAAGCAGCCGATTTCAACCAACTGGTCGATATGATTCTCGACGAATACGAAATCGACCGTGAAACAGCTGCGGCAGATGCCTCTGGCTTCGTTATGCAACTGTTGCAACACGGCATGATTCAGCCGTCCGGACTGAACTGGTAACTGAAACAGACCGTTCGCGGATTATCGCTGTAGTTACCCGCTACTACCGTGGCAAACACAGCTTCTCGCCCGAAAGCCCGCTGATGAGGCTTATCGGGCTGCTTTGGTGTGACATGCACCCCTGGAGAAGGCATCTCCTGACTGTGCTCTGGAAAATCAAAAAATCAATAACAACCAACAACTGATTATGAAACTCAACGAAAATCTTATCCTCCGCGAAGTGGCTGGAGAATACATGATAGTAAACCCTTTCAGTGAAACCATGGACATGACACAGATCCTTACCCTGAACGAAACGGCAGCATGGCTGTGGCAGCAGGCTGAAGGTAAAGAATTCGACGAAGCCTATCTGGTGGACTGCCTGTGCGAAGAGTACGATGTCGACCGCGAAACAGCTACAACAGATGTTCACGAAATATGTGCACAATGGCAGAAAAACGGTCTGCTGGCATGAACGATATCAACCGCATAAAGAATGCTTTGTTCTTCCTGATCCGTCAGGGACTTTGGGGAAATAAGGAGGATGCGGAGAAGTATTTCCCGCTTTCCCCCGAGGAATGGCAGGCACTTTATATCCACAGCCGCCGGCAGGCAATACAAGGTATCGTCTACGATGGCATGTTACTTCTACCCAAACCTTTGCGCCCGCCCCATGCACTCATTCTGCGATGGACGGTTGATGTCGACCAGTGGGAACGTATCAACAAGCAACACATTCAGGTGCTTTGTGCGTTGAACCGTTTCTTTACCGCTGAACCGACCGTTCCTTTCGAAGTTATCAAGGGACTTGCCCTGAGTTGTTATTACCCCAATCCGCTTCATCGTGTATGCGGGGATATTGATTTATATTTCGGCAGCCCAGAGGCTGTACGACAGGCCGCAAAAAAACTGGAAGAATCTGGTGTATATGTCAAGTATGGAGCCAACGACGATGCCTCCTGCCTCATCGGTCAGGTCGTAATCGAACTGCATCCGGAGCTGATTGAGCTGCATAGCCCGCTGATCCGCAAATCACTGCGTGAATGGGAGAAAAACGTATTCTGCACGGTTGCTCCCGCAATTAAGCCGGTCTATCAGGATACTCCAATTAGTGTTCCTACTCCGGAAGCACACCACCTGCTGGTTTCCACACATATCCTGAAGCACCTGCTCAACGAAGGCATCGGCTTGCGCCAGTTATGCGACGCTGCCATCCTGTTGAAAGGACTGGCACAGGAAACGGACAAACAGGAACTGGAGCGTCTGTGTCACCAATTCGGCATCTGGAAATGGTCTTGCCTGCTTTATTCTTTCTTAGTTGAGCACTTGGGACTGGATGAATCTTACGTACCTTTCCGTAAACATTACAATACCGAAAACCTGATGACTGAAATATGGGAAAGTGGTAATTTCGGTTTTTACGACGAACGGAAAGGGGAACGCCCGGAGGGAAAATGGAAAAACAAGCTGTACACAAGTCGCCAGATTACTCGCAAAGCACAACTGTTTTTCACATATGTGCCGGCAGAAACCTTCTGGTGGCCTACATTGCTTACGGCCAGACGCATTAAAGAACTCATTATCAAGCATGAAAACCATACTGAAAAAAATACTAAGTAAACTTACCAAAGAGAATCTCTCGCAGCAATACGCCATTGGGCACAAAGCCATGCGTTGGGTACTTCAGGTGACGCAGGGATACCACTGGCTGATTACGTTCTCCATCTTTTCGGGAATTTTCGGCGTTGGAATGTCACTGTTCAATGTCTGGCTTTCCAAATGGATTATCGACATCGTAACCGGAGCCCGCGAAGGAAATGTCTGGATGGCAGCCGGTATCGTTGTCTTTTTCTTTTTCTTCGGCATGGCAGTCAAGCTGATTTCTCCCTGGATTTTCGGGAAAATCAATATGCGTATCGGTATCCGTATGCAGAACTCGCTGTCGGACGCCCTGATGATGTGTTCCTGGAAAAGCGGACAGAAATGGCATACCGGCGACCTGCTCACGCGTATCAACAGCGATGCTTCCGAAGTGCTCAGCATGGGTATGGGCATACTCCCTAATCTGCTCATCACCAGCCTTCAGCTGATCGGTTCCTTTATCTTCCTGTGGGCACTGGAGCCCCGGCTTGCCTGGTTCATTTTGGGAGCGACCCCGCTGGTACTGTTATCGAAAATCTATTTCCGCAAGGTACGTGAGCTGAGCAAGGCTCAAAAGGCCATGAGTAGCGAAATGGGATCGGTCATGCAGGAAAACCTGTCACAGCGTGTACTGGTACGTTCGCTGGGAGCAACCGACTACCGCAAGCAGAAACTGCATGAATCGCAGGAAAAACTGTTCAACCTTGGTATGGAACAGATTAAGTTCTCCACCTTTTCACAGGGAGTGATGGGCTTTGTATTCGGAGGCGGTTACTTGTGTGCTTTCCTCTGGGGGATCTACCGGCTGGAACATCAGGAAATCACCTTCGGTACCATGACAGCATTCCTACAACTGGTCGGACAGGTACAGGGACCTTTCCTCGGACTGATCGGCATTCCCCCTGCATTGGTACGTGGCTGGGCATCTGTCGAGCGACTGATGGAGCTTTTCGAAGATGTGGAACCGGACGAAACACCGGAATATATCGACAGCCCGCTTACGCTGGAATTCAATCAGGTTACTTTCGGCTATGAACCGGGGCAACCTGTCCTGCATAATTTTTCTGCCGTATTCCGCCCCGGTACCTCTACAGCTGTTGCCGGTCCTACCGGTACGGGAAAAACCACCATCATCCGCCTGATGCTGGCACTTATCCGTCCCGACCAGGGACAGGTAAACCTGGTAGCGGCAGACGGTTCAGTTTATCCGGACACTTCTGCTACCCGGGTAAATTTCATGTACGTACCTCAGGGAAATACCCTGCTTAGCGGAACTGTTCGTGAAAATGTACTTTTGGGAGCTCCCGATTGCAGCGACGCAGACGTAGAACAGGTATTACGCACAGCATGTGCCGACTTTGTATTCGACCTGCCCGAAGGTATTCATACCCGTGTCGGCGAACACGGCTACGGCTTGTCCGAAGGACAGGCACAACGTATTTCTATCGCCCGTGCCCTGCTCCGTCCGGGCAACATCTGGCTGTTCGACGAAGCCTCTTCCGCCCTTGACTGCGATACCACTACAAAGTTAATAAACAACATTTTAGCGGAAGGAAAAGAAAAAACCATTATCTTTGTCACCCACGATCCACGGGTGATGGAACGGTGTGATTCAGTCATCCGGCTGAACGAAAAAGAACAACAAACAGTAGAACTCTAATAAACAGTAAAAAAACATTTATGAACAAATCAACTCTTTTCTTCTTACTTACAGTATTGCTTTTCTCGTCATGTGCCACAAGAAAAGACCTGGTTTATCTCCGCGACATGGAAGAACTTAAAGAATACCCGGTGTTCCAGAAATACGAAGCAGTCATCCACCGCGACGACCGCCTGAGTATTACCGTCAGCTGTAAGAACCCGGAACTCACTCTGCCGTTTAACATTCCTGGCAGCAGTAATTACAGCATCGGTCCCGACGGAAACATCTCTACTTCTGTACCTACAGGTAATGCCGCTGATAATGCCAACAAAGGATACCTGGTTGATGTAAATGGTGAGATAGACTTCCCAGTTCTAGGTAAACTGAAAGTAGAAGGGCGTACCCGCGGACAGGTTACCGAAATGATCAAACAGCGCCTGATTGACGAAGATTTGATAAAAGACCCCATCGTCATGGTGAACTTCCTGAATTTTAAGATTACCGTATTGGGTGAAGTAGGAAGCCCTAACACATATGATATTACCGGTGACCGTATTACTCTGCTCGAAGCCATTGCTAAAGCTGGCGATATTACCGACGATGGCCGTGTAGACCGTGTAGCCGTTATCCGTGAATACGGGAACAAGCGTAGAATCCTGTTCCACGACCTCCGCTCGAAAGACGTATTCAATTCTCCCTGCTATTATTTACAGCAGAACGATATTGTATATGTAGAGCCGTCGTCTGCCAAGACACGCGACAATGCACAGCGTACCTTCAGCACTTTCAGTATGATTTTATCTTTCGTTACAACCATCACTTCACTGGTCGTATTGGCCGTAAAATAATTCCAACCCCTAGTTAGATATGATACAAATGAGTGAACAGAAAGACCTTTCCCCTGATAAGAATATCAGTGGAAGCGGTTTCAATATCAATCCGATGGATATGGTGATGTACCTGCTCAACCGCTGGTACTGGTTTGTCCTGTCGGTGGCTTTGTTCGGAGGATATGCCTGGTACCAGTATGCCAAGACTCCGTTCAAATATTCCCGTTCGGCAACAGTCATGATTAAAAATGCCAACCAGCGCAGTTACGACGGATTGGAACGTTTTCAGACTTTCTCAACGACCAACGTTTCGAACGAGATCCTTCAATTCCAGTCACACAACCTGATGCGGGAGGTAGTCAGCCGCCTGAATGCCAATATCAGTTATACCATTACCGACGGGCTCCGTGAAAAAGAACTGTATACACAAGCTCCCATACGAATTTCGTTCGTCGAATCGGAAGATTACCAGACCTTATCAGTAGATGCGACTCCGGTCAACGACCATGAGGTCCGACTGACTGCCTTTGGGGGTGATATGATTCCGGATGCAGGAAAGACGCTGACAGCCAAACTCAATGACACCATCCCGACTCCCATCGGTAAACTGGTGGTCAGCCCAACATTATATTTCAGCAACAAATGGTTCGGTACTACCGTCAGTGTGAAGAAGAACAGCATCGACAACATGGCAAGCCTGTTCGGTTCTAACCTGAGTATTAATCAGGCAGAAAATGATGCTTCCATCCTGTATCTCAGCCTTAACGACTACTCTACGGTTCGTGCCGAAGATGTACTGAATATGCTGATTACGGTCTACAACGAAGAAACCATCAAAGACAAGAACCAGATAGCCATCAATACCTCCCAATTCATCAACGAACGTCTGATTATCATCGAAAAGGAACTGGGTGGTGTAGAATCGGAAATCGAGAACTATAAGCGCCAGCATGAGATCATTGATGTTTCCTCATCGGCAAGCACATCAGTTTCCGACAAAGAACAATATGGTACACAGGCTACCGAAATGGAACTTCAGATTGAAATGGCAAACTACATCAAGCAGTTCCTTGTAGACCCGTCTAAAATTACCGGCTTGATTCCTTCCAATACAGGACTGGCTGATGCCAACATTGAAGCACAGATTGTACAATACAACACCAACAAGCTGAAACGTGACAAACTTGTCAAGAACAGCAGCAACAAGAACCCGGTAGTACAAGAACTGAACAATACCCTGCTTGCCATCCGTCAGAACATTATCCGCGATATCGATAACCTGATTGTCAGCATCAATGCCAAACTGAAGGAAGCCCGGAACCGTACTTCCGAAGCACAGCGCCGCATCGCCAGTATTCCGACCCAACAGCGCCAGATGCTGTCCATCGAACGCCAGCAGCGCATCAAAGAAGAACTGTACCTCTACCTGCTTAACAAACGCGAGGAGAACGCGCTCAGCCAGGCAACCACAGAAACCGATGTCCGTGTACTCGACCCCGCTGGAGGCAGCGACATGCCTTATACTCCCAATGGCAAGAACATCATCATGGGAGGAGTTATGAAAGGAATCGCTTTACCGGCTGTTATTCTGCTTGCCTTTATGTTCTTCGATACCAAGGTACACACCCGCAAGGACATTGAAGACAACCTTAGCGTACCATTTTTAGGTGAAATACCGTTGTCGAAAAGCAAAAAAGAGCCCAGTGCAAAGGGCAAAAAAGGCATTATTGTTCGCAGTCAGGGACGTGACATCGCTTCCGAAGCCTTCCGTATCGTTCGTACCAACATGGAGTTCATGCGTGTCAAGAGCAAGGACTTGCAGGTAGTAACCTTCAGTTCCTTCGGTCCTGGAGCCGGTAAGACCTTTGTATGCAGCAACCTGGCGGCTAGTATGGCACAGACGGAGAAAAAAGTGATCCTGATCGACTTGGATATCCGCAAGGGTACCCTCAGCTCACACATCCATCACCACGATAAAGGTATGACTTCATACCTGTCCGGCAGTGCCGAGTTGTCGGAAATTATCAAGCACGATGAGCTGGTAGAAAATCTGGATATCATTCCGGCAGGTCCTGTAGCTCCCAACCCGGCAGAACTATTGCTCAGCGAACGTCTGGAAACCATGATCGAAACATTGCGCAAGCAATACGACTATATCATTGTCGACAACGTACCGGTAGGTATCATTGCCGATGCGGCCATCACCAACCGAATTGCCGACCTTACCATTTTCGTTATCCGTGCCGACCGCTTCGACCGCCGTATGCTGCCCGATCTGGAAAAGATTTACCGTACCGGACAACTCAAGAACATGTCCGTTATCCTGAATGGTGCCCATACCAAGAACAACGGCTATGGTTATGGCTATGGTTATGGCTACGGTTACGGCTACGAGAACAAGTCACACAAATGGTATCAGTTCTGGAAAAAATAACCCGTAAACCGACGAAAGTATATGTTTTTCAGCTTTAAGAAAAAACACAACCTGGTTAAGTCGGGTATTCTGAAAGGCATGACCGACATCCACTCCCACATTCTTCCGGGAGTGGATGACGGTTCTCCCAACAGAGCAACCTCCCTGGATCTGCTTCAGTTCCTGGAAAATCTGGGAATTACCTCCGTATGGTTGACTCCCCACGTCATGTCCGATATGCAACGCAATACCACAGCCTACCTGACCGAACGTTTCGAAGCCTTTCAGAATTATTACAAGGGGTCTATCCGGTTGCATCAGGCAGGCGAATATATGATGGACGCACAGTTCACTTCCAAGCTACCTGCTGAAGTGCTTCCATTGGGCAAGAATCACCTGCTTGTAGAAACGTCCTACATGCTTCCGCCTGTCGGCATGAAAGAGATACTTGCCAGTGTCAAGCAAAACGGCTATTTCCCCGTTATCGCCCATCCGGAGCGCTATACTTACATGGATATGGACGATTACCGCCGGCTGTACAGCACAGACGGTTATCGCTTGCAGCTGAACCTGATGTCCTTATCCGGCTATTACGGTCCCGGTGCACGACATGCAGCAGAAAGCATCCTGGCGGAAGGCATGTACAGTTACTTAGGAAGCGATTTACACCACCTGGAACGATATGCTCCCATGCTGGAAAGCATGAAACTCACCAGCGAACAGCTGGATGCCCTCAGCATACTGATAGCAAACAATGAAGCGATTTAGTTACATTCTGGCAGGTTTTACAGTTCTTTGGGCTTTATTGACTGCTGCCATGCCCTGGTGCTCTCCGGTAGTTGCCGGTTACCTTGCTCCATTGGGGTTGCTGGCTATACCGCTGGCTATATTCAGCACATTGGCAACGATCATCTCCGTTCTTTGCCGAAGCAAAAGTATTAGCGTGCTGTTTGGTACAGCTTGCCTGATCAGTCTGTTTCTTTGCGGAAAATCCTGGGCTGTATCTTTTACTACAGATGAATCAACTTCCCATTCATTACACCTTGTCAGTTGGAATGCAGAAGGCTTCCAGTTGAACAAAGACACCTTACAGGCAAGTGCCGCTTTCATCCGAAACCTTCATCCCGATGTCATTTGTCTGCAAGAACGTCCACACGATAACCTACTGCATCGTGACAGTACTTCAGCAGCTTTCGGATATCCCTATCGGATATTCAACAGTCGGGAAGACGAAGTATTGAATCTGGCTGTATACAGCCGTTTCCCGTTATCGAACATGAAAGAATATTACTTTCCTAACAGCTATAACAAAGTGCTACAAATAGATCTGCAATATGAAGGAAGAACCATTCGTTTATTTAACATACACTTGCAGACTACAGGCATGACACCGGCATACCAAGGAAACAATCGCCTGCATACTTATCAGCTCAATGCCAGGGAACGTAACCGTCAGGCACAGTTGCTAGCAGAGGCAATTGCCTCCAGCCCGTATCCCGTCATTGTATGCGGTGACTTGAACGATACACCCATATCGTATGCCTACCGGAAGCTGGCTGATAAACTGGACGACTGTTTCCTCAAAGCCGGAAACGGCTGGGGAGGGACATATCAACCTGCAAATAACTTGTTCCGCATCGATTATACATTTTGTTCTCCGAAACTAAAAACATCAGCTTATCATTTATACAGTAATTGTTGGAGCGATCACCGAATCCAATACACAATTATAAACCCGTTATGATAGATTTTATACCTTTAGTAGATTATACGCCCTTTTTCCATTATAGCATTCTTATACTGGTACTAATTGCCTTCTGGCAATGCAATACAGGTATCGCACTACATAAAAATATAGTCAGCATGAATGCCATGTGGGGAATACTTTTTACCGTATTACTCATATTTTATATGGGACTACGCCCAATATCTAGTTATTTTGGGGATACTATGAATTATGCTAAAGGTTTCTATGAAATACAACGCTCTTCTGCTCCCTTCACTTGGAATTGGGAAACAGATTGGCTGTTTTATAACTTGCATGCTTGGTTTGCCAAGTATAGCGATATTCATAGCTTTTTCCTTTTGTGTGCTTTTATTTATGTAGGTAGTTTATGGTTGGCTATGCAACGTATTTTCAAATCTTACTACTATATTCCCCTATTAGTAATCTTCAGCATGTTTACTTTCTGGAACTACGGAGTCAACGGTATCCGGAATGGTATGGGAGCTTCAGTTTTTATTCTGGCAATGACCTATATCAACCGCCTGCCCATCGCCATTCTTTTAAGTATTATTGCCGTTGGATTTCACAAATCCTGTGTACTTATGGCTGGCGCAGCTGTTATAGCTTGGTTCATCAAGAACAGTTACCTCTACCTGCTGACATGGATAGGCTGTGTAGGAGCCTCGTATGCAGCTGGTATGCGTATTCAAAACTATTTGGCTACTTTAGGTATTTTTGGAGAGGATGACCGATTTTCTGGCTACCTTACAGGAGATAACATGGTTGGTGAAATAGTTCAGATGAGCATGACTTTCCGCTGGGATTTTCTACTTTACAGTGCTATGGGGGTATTTGTTGGCTATTACTTTATTTTTCGCCGTAACTTCCGTGATGAATATTATCACTGGCTATACAATACTTTTTTGATTACTAATGCTTTCTGGGTACTGGTCATTCGAGCGGCCTATAGCAATCGCTTTGCTCAGATTTCCTGGTTCATCATGCCTATTATCCTAATCTACCCTTTTATGAAACAACGTTTTTGGCAAAGTCATGAAAAGATACTGGGAGCAGCTTTATTAGCATTCTATGCATTCGCTTTTTACTTTAACATAATAAAATGATAATTTCATGATAACAAAGTCGTATAGTAATATCATGCTGCTTACTATTGTGGGCATACTAATGTATATCCTCAACATGTATTATCCATTTATACACGATGACTATGCATATCATTACATTTACGGTGAGAATAGTTACACAATACGGCCAAGTTCAACTCCCATTAATTCAATAGCAGATATATTATATTCACAATATAATCACTATATGTATGTCAATGGTAGATTTCCATCACATTTCGTAATTCAATTATTTGCAGGAATAATTGGAAAACCTATATTTAATATAGTAAATGCAATCATTCTCATCTTTTATTGTATCCTTTTCACAAAAATAGCTATAGGAAAGTTTAATATAATTTCAATTCTCATTCCATTCACCCTTATTTTGTTTAATGCCCCTTTTCCCGGACAAACTATTTTTTGGCTTACAGGAGCTATAAATTACCTTTGGACTACTACTTTCTCATTATCTATATTATATTACATCAATAAATCATCTGATAGAATAAGTACTCCAATAGGACTAATTTTTATTATATTTTCTTTTTTAACAGGATGGATGAATGAATCTGTTAGTATACCTGTTGCAGGAGGATTATTTATTTATTTTTTAGTAAAATATAAACAGCTGAATATCTATCAAAAAGCTACAATATTAAGCTATTGTATTGGTTGTGCTTTAATAATTTTTGCTCCAGGTACATATTCCCGCATAGAAACAGGAAACGAAATTCAAATTTCATCGAATATAATCACCTTTTTATTTACTCGTTTTTGGAACTATTTACTTTATTCAATTAAATATCCAATAAGTATTATAGTAATTATATGTATTGTCGTTACATTCATCGCTAAAACAGAAAAAACGACAAATTTTATAAAAAAAGAACTACTATATATTTATACTTTTTGCTTTTCAACTTTATTCCTGTGGCTATTGAATATGAATGAAGATCGTATCTACTTTTTTTATGTAATACTATCATGGATACTTTTCATTAAATATATTCGTTTTTACATAAATCTTAAATACAATATTCAAAACAATAAATGGAGAATCGTAACTTATACTCTGCTTTTAATTTCTTCTTTTGGATATTACAATGCCCTTAAAAGTATAAAGGAATATTATAAATATAATAATACGATTATAAACATGATTGAGTTTTCTCCAGCATATTGTTTTATAAAACAACTAAATTATCCCTACAAAGATAATAAGTATGTATATGTTACAGAACTATCTGATAATCCGTCCAATTACCACAACAGAGTAAAATCATTTTTCTATAAGAAAGAACAAATAGCTGCATGGCCAGAAAAAGCATACAATAGCGTACTTAGTTATGAAAGGGTTAATTTCAAAAACTTTAATCAACTATTTAAAATAGTTAGTATTGATAATCAATATCTTTTATTCATTAGTCCCCAAATAATAACTAATAAAATAAAAATAATAACTGAAAAAAATAATCCAGAATATAATACATTAACATACAAACAAATATTAATTAGAAAACTATTAGGCTCACATACAAATAAAAAAATAATAGAAGAAGAATGCAAGACTCCAATAATATACGATCATAAATCGTTCATATATATTCCTTATGCAGCGTATAACTCAATAAAGTTAGAAATACAAAACACCCCTAAATGAAAAAAGTTTTATTCTTAATAGAATCGTTAAGTGGAGGAGGAGCCGAAAAAGTTCTATCTGTACTAATAAAACATATCAACAAAAAAGATTTTGACATTACTGTTTGTACCATAACTGATATAGGAATTTATACAGAAGAAATAAAACAGAATGTAAAATATCTGTCTATTTTAGGTAATCCACAAAAAAAGTCTTTTATAGGTAGAATCATATATAAGATTAACTATAAATTAATTTATACTTTATTACCAGCTTGGCTGGTATATAAAGTATTTATTCCCAAGAATTATGATGTAGAAGTCGCATTTGTAGAAGGATTCGTAACTAAATTACTTGCAGCCTCAACTAATAACCGAGCTAAAAAAATAGCATGGGTACATATAGATTTATCTCAAAACCCATGGACACTAAAAAATAGAATCTATCGTAATTTGAAAGAAGAACAATATTGTTACTCTAAATTCAATCAAATAATATGCGTATCAGACACTGTAAAGACTAATTTTATAAAGAAATTCAAACTGGAAAATGTCATTCGTATATATAATCCAATAGATAAAGTAGACATACTAAAAAAAGCAAATGTTACTTGTCAATATCCGCAAACGGGCAATGATATAAAATTTATAACAATTGGGCGTTTAGTACATCAAAAAGGATACGACAGATTACTGAACGTAATGAAACAACTCAAAGATAATGGTATTCACTGTAAGTTACTTATCCTAGGAGAAGGTGAAATGTACCATACATTATCTAAGTATATTGAAGAAAATAATCTGTCAGAGGATATTATGCTATATGGGTTTCAAGCAAATCCATACCAATATCTAAAGAATGCAGATTGTTTTATTTGTTCATCTCGTTCTGAAGGTTTCAGCTTAGTGATTGCAGAAGCTCTAGTTTTAGGTAAACCTGTAATAAGTACATATTGTTCAGGTCCTAATGAATTATTAGAAGAAGGGAAATATGGGATACTTATTCCCAATACAGAACAAGATTTATATTATGGATTAAAGAGCATTGTAACAAATAAAATGTTGCTAGAATCTTATAAATTAAAATCACAACTTAAAGCTAAAGATTTTGATATCAGCTCTTCTATTAAAGAAATAGAATCAATATTAGATTCATGAAAAAAGTTATTATTACAATCAATTATATTAAAAACGGTGGACTAGAAAAGGTATTAATAGATACCGTTAATTCAATGTATCAACATTGTGATATCACTATTATACTTATATATGACATTATAGATCCAATTTATTATAAAGAAATAAGTAATAAAGCCCGAATAATAGTGATAGATAAATATAGGAATCAAATACAAAACAAATTAATATTATCTATATATAGTAGATTATATGAAAAAAGATTTATTCAAAAGTATCTTTACAAAAAAGAGTTGAAGAGAAATCCATCTGATATTGAAATAGCATTCTCAGAAGAGCCAGCATTAATATTGGCTAGCCAATCTAATCACCTTAATAAAATAGCCTGGATTCACACAGATTTTCTTGATGATCCATATTTTAAAAAAAGACATTCTCAAAATTCATACAAAAAGATATTTTCAAAATTCAAAACAATTGTATTTGTAAGTAAATCTCTAGAAGAAAAGTTTAAAAAAGTCTATACACTTACCAATACCAAAATTATATATAATAGTATTGATTTTAACAAAGTAAATAGATTAGCTCAAAAGGCATGTAACTTACCTATCAATAACAATAAAATAAATTTTATCGCCATAGGACGTCTATCATTTGAAAAAGGATTTGATCGCCTTATTAATAGTTTTTCACTTTTATCTGAAAACGAAAGACAAAAGTGTCACCTTACCATTGTAGGAGACGGATATGAATATAGTAATCTTAATAAACAAATAAATAAATTAAACTTATCGGAAACTATAACTTTGGCAGGAAGACAATCTAACCCTTATATTTTATTGAAAAACTCCGATGTTCTTTTAAATCCATCTAGATATGAAGGATTCGGTCTAGTCATACTTGAAGCATTTGCATTAGAAAAACCCGTTATCGCAACAAAGACTGTTGGCGCAAATGAACTCCTAGAATCAGGTAAATACGGCATTATACTTGAGAATCAAGATAATGCTTTTGACCTTATAATACCTAGTATCATTGAGAACCGTAATCTCATAAATCAATATAAAAGTAAACTTAAGAAAAGATCGCAAGAATACTCTTTCGAAAACTTTAAAAAAGAAATACTTAATCTTATTTAATCATGAATATATATTTATATGCGAATGGAAGTGCAGGCAACCATGGTTGTGAAGCACTAACATTGTCATTTATCAAGCTTTTGAATAGTAGAGCCAATCTACATTATGTTTCATTTAATGTTTCAGAAGATATATATTACGGACTCAATGATAAAATAGAAATATCCCCAATAACTAATCCAATAAAACACAATTTTGAGTATGTAATATATTGGATAAAGCAACATATAAAATATTCAGATATTAATTATTATAAATTAATATATCGTAAGTTTATTAATAGCATTGATTCTAATAGCATCTATTGTTCAATAGGAGGAGATAACTACTCTTATGGAAAATCAGATTGGTTGTCTTACTTAAATTATAATATAACAAAAAAAGGTGCAAAAACTGTATTGTTAGGATGCTCTATCCTAGACAATATCACAGATAAATACATGACTAATGATTTATCAAGATACTCAATGATTATTGCACGAGAAACTATCACATACAATGCGCTTCAAAAATTAAATCTAAAAACACCTATTTATTGTATTCCTGATCCAGCCTTCATATTGCAAAGAATAGATTTACCCTTACCTCCAGAATTTATAGAAAAGCAAACTGTAGGAATAAATATAAGCCCAATGCTCATTTCGTATGAACACCAAACAGATATCACAATACAGAACTATATAAAGCTATTGGATTATATTATAAATAATACAAATCTAAATATAGCTTTAATACCACATGTTGTATGGAAACATACAGATGATAGAAAACCACTATCAGTCTTGTATAGAAAGTTCTACGAAACAGGAAGAATATGTATTATTCCAGATTGTAAAGCTGAAGAATTAAAAGGTTTTATAGGTAGATGCAGATTTATGATTGCAGCTAGAACTCATGCATCTATTGCTGCATATTCACAAAAAGTTCCCACTTTAGTCTTAGGATATTCAGTGAAAGCACGTGGAATAGCTCAAGATATATTTGGAACTTATGAAAATTATGTAATCCCAATCGATAAATTAAATAACGAAAATATGCTCGAATCTGCATTCAAATGGTTAGTCAATAATGAAACAAGCATTATCAATCATTACGAAAAAGTTATGGACACTTATATTGAAAAAGTATTTTGTATAAATTCTATTCTAGAACAATTAAAAAAATAAAAACATGATACCCAAAATTATTCATTACACATGGTTCAGCGGAGAAGAAATGCCTGATAACCTCATACAATGTATGAAAAGTTGGAAAAAACAAAATCCTGATTATACTATTAAACTATGGGATATGTCATCTATACAAAGCATAGACTCAGTTTTTGTAAAAGAAGCCATCTCTTTAAAAAAATGGGCTTATGCAGCAGATTATGTTAGATTATGGGCTATATACAATGAAGGAGGGATATATGTCGATACAGATTGCATGCTTTATAACTCTTTTGACTCTTTTTTAAATGAAAGAGTTTTTATAGGTAAAGAAAATTCCATACATTTTTTAGATAATATACCAGCCCAATTTTTATCATCACATTGTTTTGGAGCAGAGAAAAAACATCCATATATCAAAGATTGTTTATCCTATTATGAGAATAGACATTTTATTACTTCCACTAATCAAAAATTACCTGTACCACTCAGATTAAACTATGTCTTATTACCTTACATCCAGGCAGAAATAGCAAGATTATATGGATACGATTGGAAACCTTTAAACCAAACGATTCAACACTGCAAGGAAGGCATTACTATCTACCCTACAGAATATTTCGATACAATTGAAAAAAAATCTCATGCAATTTGTCAACATTTAGCTTTAGGAAGCTGGAGAGAGGAAAAGCCTAAAGAGCCCATATACAATTTAAAATATAAGCTCCAATGGCGTTTCCTATTCGTATTACAATATATCCTAAAAAAATTCAATTACATCACTTTAAAAATAGATTAAATGCCATATAGTGAAATAAAATCTGGAGCTATATTATCTTATCTATCTTTATTTATAGGGTCTTGTATATCAATTGTATATACTCCATTTATGTTGCGCTTGCTTGGACAAAGCGAGTATGGACTTCTAACCTTAGCAAATTCTATTGTTGGATATCTAAGCTTATTAAACTTAGGTTTAGGAAGTACCATGATAAGATACATCAGTAAATATAAGGCTGAAGGAGAGAAAGACAAAGAATATGGATTAATAAGCCTTTTTTTAATTATTTATCTTTGTATATCTATTATCGTAATTATTACTGGAGGTATATTAATATATAATACCCATTACTTCTTCTCAGATACCCTTTCACTAAAAGAATTTAACACATTACAGACTTTAATGTGGCTTGTAACATTTAATATTTTCATAGGTATTAATAGTAGCGTTTTTTACGCTATAATGATGGCATATGAAAAATTTATTTTTACTAAGGTTATCGGTATCCTTAATACCATTATAAGCCCATTAATAATGCTGCCACTCCTATTGTGTGGATATAAATCTATAGGAATAACAACTGCATCAACATTACTTAATGTAATTAATATTTTTATAATCATAAGTTATTGTTTCTACAAATTAAAGATACATATAAAATTCATTAAATTTGAAAATTCTTTCCTTAAAGAATTAATGTCCTTTTCTTTTTTTGTATTCATTGCAATGCTTGTAGACAAAGTGTATTGGAGTACTGATCAAATTATTTTAGGAGCTGTATCAGGTACAATAGCTGTAGCAATATACAATATCGGCGCAACCTTTACAAACTATTTTATGTCCTTTTCTACTGCAATAACAGGACTATTTCTACCCAAATTAACAGAAATGACTACAAAACATGTTTCAGATAAAGAGTTTTCAGAATTATTTATCAGGGTAGGACGTATTCAATTTTTTATCTTAGGTATGGTTTTAGGTGGATTCATTGTCTTAGGAAAGCAATTTATCTTTCTATGGGCAGGACGGGAATATCAAAGTTCTTATTACATTGCATTAATATTACTGATACCGCTCATCATTCCATTAATCCAAAGTTTAGGAGTTCAACTTATGTATGCACGCAATCTTCATAAATTCAGATCTATTGTACTATGTATTATTGCAATAATCAATGTTATACTTTCAATTCCATTAGCTCACCTATATGAAGGAATTGGCTGTGCATTAATAACAGGTATTTCCTATATTATAGGACAAGGATTAATATTAAACTGGTTTTATTATAAAAAAATGAACCTTGATATAATTACATTTTGGAAAGAAATAGGAAAAATAATTATACCATTTATCATCATCCTAATTATAACCGCTATAATAGTGTACAATTTAAAATGCTATGATTGGAAATTATTTTTTATAAGTGCTATTATATTTTTCTTCTTGTATTGTGCTATTATGTGGAAAATAGCAATGAATGATTTTGAAAAAACATTAATATTAGGGTATCTAAAAAAAGGTAATTAAAAGATTGTGCAATAATATACTTACAATTATTTTCATACAATGAATAATCCAATAATAAAAAGAAACTCCAATATTGAATTATTAAGAATAGTATGTATGATACTAATCATATGGGGGCACCTCACCAATAAGTTCTCTATAGAAAAACCCATTTTAGGACTAAACTACTTAGAATCGCATTTTATTAAAAGTTTTACTATTATAGCAGTAAATGTCTTTATACTAATTTCTGGCTATTTTTCAATTTCATTTAAACTGCCAAGGATACTAAAACTGGGACAGCTAACATGGTTTTATTCTGTAGTATTATTACTTCTAGCAATCAGTTTTGAATGGCATTCTTTTAATTATTCCGATATTTCTTTCTTACTCCCAATATTCAGTATGAAATATTGGTTCATAACAATTTATACTATCTTATATATTTTATCTCCATGCTTAAATCAGCTGGCTTTATCTCTTTCTAAAGATAAATTTAAATCGATTCTAATCATAGGTTTTTTCATCATATATGTATGGCATACAATAAGTTTTCTTCTATCTACAACTAGACCTATAAATGATGCGGGATATGGTATCCCTAACTTTATTTATTTATATCTACTTGGTAGATATATCAAATTACATTGGAATGCATCCATAATAAAACAAAATTTTTTACATTTGTATATTATTATAAGCATATCACTCTTTATTTTTCAACTAACTTATTCGTTAATATTAGGGTTCTCTTTTACTAGTTTATTTTCATATAATACTTTATTTGTATTTGCAGGAGCATTATTCTTGTTTTTATTCTTTATAAAACTAGAATTTAACTATAATTCTCACATTAATGACTGGGCAAAATATTGTTTAGCCGTATACGTTATTCATGAACACCTTATATTCAAAAAACAATTATATGAATTTCTACAAATAACAAATATCCCCCCTATATACTTTATTCCATATTCCCTTTTGTTATCTATTACATTATTTTTTATTTTGGCTCTAATAGAAAAAATTAGATTATATATATTTGATAAACTTGAGAATAAAATTAATGGCCAAATAATGAAAACAAAGATTGCCCGAAAGATTGAAAATAGAATCAAATTAATAAACTAATATTATGAAAAAACGCATTTTCATAGCCATACAATATTTAGAAATAGGAGGAGCCGAACGTGCTTTAATAGGTTTGTTAAGTTCTTTGGACTATACAAAATATGAGGTAGACCTTTTTGTTTACCGACACTCAGGAGAGTTTATGAAATTCATTCCCAAGCAAGTCAACTTATTGCCGGAAATAAAAAAATATACGACCCTATCACGACCTATAAAAGAGATAGTAAAAGAAGGGTATATTGATATTGCTATAGGAAGAGTTTTAGCTCATCTAAAAAACAAAAGATTCAATAAAAAGCATCGAACTAAAGACAGTATAGCGATTTATCAGTATGTAGCCTCGTATACGACTCCATTTATGCCTTCATTTTATAAACGAGGTGAATATGATCTAGCTATCAGTTTTTTGATACCACATAACATTGTTAGAGAAAAGGTTCTTGCCAAACAATATTGGGCATGGATCCATACGGATTATTCGTATGTAGATATTGATGTAAATTATGAACTTCCGGTATGGAGTGCTTATGATAAAATTATTTCTATTTCGGAAGATGTTACCAAAGGTTTTCTCAGTAAGTTTCCGGCACTTGCTCCAAAGATTACAATCATCGAAAATATCTTATCGGAAAACTTTGTCAAAGAACAGGCTGAAGAAAAAGTTGATTTATCTTTTATACCTTCTGACTGTATAAAATTCTGCACAGTAGCTCGTTTTTCATATCAAAAAGCTATTGACAGAGCTGTCTATATCTGCAAAGAGTTGATTGATAAAGGATTGAATATTTATTGGTACATAATCGGTTATGGTAGTGACGAAACAATGATTAGAGAAAAAATCAAGGAAACTCAAATGGAAAAACGGTTTGTCTTGATTGGTAAAAAAGAAAATCCATATCCATACATAAAAGCAACTGATTTCTATATTCAACCCTCCCGATACGAAGGTAAAGCTGTTACTGTAAGAGAAGCACAGATTTTGGAGAAACCTGTCGTTATAACCAATTATCCTACTGCAAAAAGCCAATTAAACGATGGAATGGATGGTGTAATTGTACCTGACTCAATCGAAGGAGCAGCTGACGGAATTGAGGCTTTTCTTAAAGATAAAGACAAGCAAAACCGTATTATAGCTTATCTAAAGGCCCATCACTATGGAAATGAGTTTGAGACAAAGAAAATTGATAAACTCTTGAACGAATGATAAAATTAATTAGCCTACTGATTTATAATATAATGCGTATATGCGTCCTTAAACTGATTCATCCTAATCGGTTTAATGTACATCTGATACAACGCATCAGCCCATCGGCTTCACTGATTACATCCGGAAAAGGAAAATTCAACATTGGATATAATACAGAAATAAGTAAGGGATGTGACTTCGAAGCTCATGGCGAGGGAGTTATCTCAATAGGAACTGGAACGTACTTCAACAGATACTGTATGATTAGTGCACAACGTTCGGTCACGATTGGTGCTCATTGTATGTTTGGTCCTGGAGTAAAAATATTCGATAACAATCATCAGTTTTCTAAAGAGAAAGGAGTATCTAGCCAATTAAAATGTGATGATATCCATATAGGAAACAGATGTTGGATTGCATCAGATGCAATTATATTAAAAGGTACTCACATAGGCGACAACTGTGTAATTGGTGCCGGCTGCATTGTTTCAGGTAACATTCCAACAGGTACCCTAGTTAAACATAAGTCTGATTTAGAGCTAATATCGATGAAATAATTATCTTTTACTTTCATCAGGACGAAGCATTTGATAGCCTCATCGAGGAGAGCTTAACTTTATTAAAGTGCTGAAAATATTTTTATACATGTCTTCATCTAGTTTTTAATTTATATCTTTGGTAGATATAACGCATTACATATCTCCAACAGTCTGCATAGCCGTCGAGTAAAACCTCACGATAAACTAGAGATAAAAGGAAATATGCCTACGTTATAATCACCTCACAAAAGTGAATATATCGCCCCACTTAGGTGAAACGAACGCCTCATATTAGTCAGGCGAAAGTTTCACAAGGGTGAAAAGATACCTATAAAACTATATGAAACATGCCAATTCTATTTGATTTTTATGTTTCCCCATCCGATTCGGGAAAAGGAGAAAAAGAAAAATACCATGCACGGGTGGTAAGAAGCCATACCGTACAAATAGATGATATAGTGAATAACATCAGCAAACGTTGTACACTTTCGAAAGGGGATATTCGGGCCGTACTAGACGAACTGGGAGATGAATTAGTATATAACTTATGTGAAGGAAACCGTGTTTACCTGCCAGGGATCGGTTATTTCTACCTTTCGCTCTCAACTCCCAAGGAGGCAGATCCCAAGACCACCCGTTCACAGAGCATCGGAATAAAAGCGGTAGAATTCAGGGCAGACAGCATCCTGAAGAACAGTCTGGAGAGCCATGCTAGGTTTGAAAGAAGCGACATTAAGGTGCATTCCTCCAGACTGGATAGCTACGAAATAGATGCCTTACTGGAAGACTACTTTCATAAAAATGAGTTTCTCACAAGAATTAAGTTTGAAAAACTCTGTGGTTTTACAAAAACAACAGCCCAACGGCATTTACAGCGACTGCTAGATGATGGCAAACTGATAAATATCAATACACGACACAATCCGATATACAAGCCGACAAAAAAGGCCTTTGCGGAAATGTGTGAAAATATTCTATAATATGATACCTAAAATAATACATTATTGCTGGTTTGGCGGAAAAGAGAAGCCGGAAGAGGTAAAACGCCTGATAGGTACATGGAGGAAATATTGCCAAGGATATGTCATCAAAGAATGGAACGAAAACAATTTCGACATCAACCAATGCGCATATTGCCGGGATGCTTATCAACATAAGAAATGGGCGTTTGTAAGCGATGTAGCAAGACTATGGGCACTTTATCACGAAGGAGGTATCTACATGGACACGGATGTGGAAGTACTACGCCCGTTGGATGATTTACTGGAGCACAAGGCTTTTCTGGGATTTGAAGGCACACAATGGATAGCTACCAACATCATGGGAACGGAACCGGAAAATGAACTGATCGGGAAATTCCTGAATTCATACCAGCAGCGAGAGTTCATCAAAGCAGACGGAAGTTCGGACCAAACAACGAATGTGGAAGAATGGACCCGCATGCTTACCCGTTCATACGGACTCATCCTGAATGGAGAAAAACAGCAAATCTGTGATTTCACGGTATACCCTTCAGAGTATTTCACTCCCTACGATTACCTAACCGGAAAAATCACCCGAACGCCACAGACTTACACCATACACTGGTTCAGTCAGTCGTGGATAGGCAACGCCAAATGGCGCACTAAATTATCACAACTGTTCCATCGGTTAGTAGGAACAAAAATGAAATAAAATAAATGAAAACACTCACCATATTTACCCCTGCATACAACCGGGCTCATACATTAGGCAGAACGTACGAGAGCCTGCTCCGTCAGACTTGTAATGATTTTGAATGGCTGATAGTGGATGACGGTTCCAAAGATTCTACCAAAGAACTTGTAGAAGGATGGATACAGGAAAGTAAAATAAGCATCCGGTACATCTATCAGCAAAATCAGGGCATGCACGGTGCCCATAACACCGCATATCGGAACATAAATACAGAACTGAATACTTGTATCGATTCTGATGACTATATACCTGATGATGCAGTGGAAACAATTATCAATTTCTGGAAAACACACAGATCTGACAAATATGCAGGATTTATCGGATTGGATTGTACCGAAAATGGAAACATTATCGGAACTTCTTTCCCAAAAGAGATGAAAGAAACCACATTAAGCGGTTTTTATGCCAAAGGTGGAAAAGGAGATAAAAAGTTAGTATACAGAACCGAAGTAATCAAGCAATATCCAGAATATCCTATATTTGAAGGAGAGAAATATGTCAGCCTCGGTTATAAGTACCTGCTCATTGATCAGGATTATACCTTACTTACCCTAAACAAACCGCTTGTAGTTGTAGAATACCAGCAAGACGGCTCCAGCATGAACATGTACCGGCAATACTGGAACAATCCCAAAGGATTTGCTTTCATCCGAAAAGTAGATATGAAATTGTGCGGTAGTCTGAAGCGAAAATTCGAATCGTGCATACATTATGTATCAAGTTCCATCCGAGCTAAGAATACACGTTTTATTGTAGAATCTCCGCTACCGGTTCTGACAGTACTCGCTATCGTTCCAGGCTGTTTATTATACCTGCTAACCAAATACAAAGTGCAGTCCAATCAAAAAATGAATGTAAAATGAGTGAACCAATCAGAATACTGAACCTCTTTACTATCATGAACCGAGGAGGAGCGGAAACCATGGTCATGAATTACTATCGTACCATAGACAAAAGCAAGATACAATTCGACTTCATGGTACACCGTCAGGAACGGGGTGCTTATGACGATGAAATAGAAGCAATGGGAGGTAGGATATTCAGGATGTGTCCTATTTATCCACAGAACCTCTTCAGATATCAACAAATGCTGAAAGAGTTTTTCGATAACCATCCAGAATATCGGATCCTTCATTCGCATATGTCCGAATTAGGTTACTTCGCTTTCAAGGAAGCTATCAGACACGATGTTTCTGTACGGATTTGCCATGCGCATAACGCACCTGTATTCAGCAGTGAAACGGCAATTGAAAAACTCAAGCGAATCCCCAGAGAACTGTTGGCAAGGCAAATGCGAAAGCTCTCTACCGATTACTTCACGTGTAGCCTGATTGCCGGAGAATGGCTGTTCGGGAAAAAGAACAGTGAAAAACTGATATTCATGCGAAACGCCATTGATGCTCAAGCATTCGCATACAATGAAACCAAGGCCCTACGCGTAAAAGCAGATCTTGGTTGGACAGATAAATTTATCATAGGTCATGTAGGTAGATTCTGCCCACAAAAAAACCATGATTTTCTCATTGACATCTTCAAAGTTTTTCATAGTAAATATCCCAATAGCATACTGGCATTGGTAGGAAGTGGGGAACTTCAAGGAAAGATACAAGAGAAAGTCAAAAATATGGGACTGGACAAAGATGTTTGTTTCTTGGGAAACAGAGCAGATATGCCTAACATCTATCAAGCCTTTGACGTCTTCCTTTTTCCTTCTTTCTACGAAGGCTTACCTGTTTCACTGATTGAAGCCCAAGCCAGTGGACTACCTTGTGTGATATCAGATACAATTTCCGACCAGACCCGACTTACCTCTGCCTATTATCCTGTATCCCTTAAAGAGAAAACAGAGCAATGGGTTGCTCAACTGGAAAAGTGTATGGAGATGCAACATGCAGATACAACCGCTATGATAAAAGAGGCAGGTTTCGATATTTATAACAATGCAAAATGGTTGACCAATTTTTATCTGAACAAGCTATCATGAACACACCTTTAGTTTCTATCATCGTACCGGTATATAATACAGAAAAATATATCAGCGAATGTTTGTATTCTCTGATACAACAAAGTTACACACATATAGAGATCATAGCCGTTGATGATGGTAGCACAGACAACAGTCTGAAGATATTAAATGATATCTCAGCAAAAGACAAGCGACTAAAAGTATTCTCTCAACCCAATCGGGGAGTATCAGCCACTAGAAACCTAGCACTGAGTGAAGCAACTGGAGAATACATTATGTTTGTAGATGCTGACGACTGGATAGATTCATCTACGATAGAAGAGTGCCTGCAAGCAATAGGAGATGCAGATGTCTGTTTTTTTGCATACATACGGGAGTTTACCAATCGTTCGCTGCCCAAGCCTCTATTTCCACAAACACAAATCTTCACAGCAGAAGCATGTAAGCAGCTTCAGCGAAGAATGATAGGACCCATAGGTAAAGAACTTGCTAATCCGGGTATGTTGGATTCGTTGGGAACTATTTGGGGAAAACTTTACAGAAAAGAGATTCTTAACGGTACAGAATTTATAGATTTAAAAGTAATCGGTACAGCGGAAGATTCACTCTATAATTGCAATGTATTTAGAAAAGTACAGAAAGCCGTCTATATAAACAAAACATTTTACCATTACCGTAAATTCAACTCCGGTGCAGAAACAAAAAAATACAAACCCCAATTACCTCAGCAATGGAACAGACTATTTGACCACATGAAAGCTACTGCGACTGATGAAATCAGTCAGAAAGCCCTGCATAACCGCATTGCGCTCAGCATTATCGGACTGGGACTAAATGAATGCTTGTCACCCAATACTCTAAAAAAGAAAACAGATAAAATAGCTAAAATCATTAATCAGCCACATTATAAAGAAGCATATCAAAAGCTTGATTTGACTCACTTTCCCATACATTGGGAAGTCTTCTTCTTTGCAGTCAAGCATAACATGAACAGAGTGCTTATGCTATTAATTTTATGTATAAAGAAAATAATATAAAATTTGACTTTAAAATAGTTTTAATATTCTGAGTTATATATTTCAAGAATTCACATAGAAGCAACTAACATATCGATATAAGCAAATAGTCATGGAAACAAATAGTTTAATATTATCAATCATTGTTCCGATATATAATGCATCTAAATACTTAAACAGATGTATTGATTCCATATTAAATCAAGGGCTGAATGAAAATGATTATGAAGTCATATTAATCAATGATGGATCGACAGATAATTCTTTATCTATATGTAATAGTTATGCCGATATAAAACCTTCAATAATAAAAGTGATTGATAAACCAAATGAAGGGGTTGCTGCAACCAGAAATTGCGGTATAAACCATGCCCAAGGAAAATATATCTACTTTATAGACGCAGATGACTATCTGATTCCTAATGGATTAAATTATATCATTACAAATTTTTTAGATGATTCTATTGATATCCTTTCTTTTTGGGCATTGACTTTGGACAAAAATACGAAACGAACTTTTATTGAAGACAATAACATTGAAGGAAAAAAATGTAAAGAATGTACAGGAAAAGAGTTTCTCTATAAAGATGTACAGACATTTATCTTTACAAGTTTATATAAAAGAAGTTTTATAAAAGAACATTATTTAACTTTTGAAAGAATACCGATAGGAGAAGATATCTTATTCAACTTGAAAGTATATTTAGAAAATCCTAAAATAAAAATGGTATCATCAAGACTATATCGATACGATTTACATGATGAATCAACCATTCATAGAAGAGATTATCCTTTTACGAGAAAAGCAATTAATGCATATCTGATACTTTTTACATTCTTAAAAAAGAATATTGATTTATATTCTCATTCTGATATCAGTTTAAGTGATGGATTAAAAAGAATTCTTGAATCACAATTCGTTCCATTCAGTAGCAGGGTCTTATCTTCTGATTTATCCATTAAAGAAATTAAAGCAATAAAGAACGAACTATCACAAAATGACATATTACCTTTAAGTCAGAGTTCAAAAAAGAACTATGTAATAAATAGTATTTTTAAACTTACTTATATATTTCCACTATTTCAACTATTTTATCAAAAAATCTTCATTCCTTACATTCTACCTCATATAAATAGAAATTAAGCAATAGTAATTTCAAAAAGTTCTTTAATTATAATCTACATAAAAATAATTATCGTATATGTTAATATTAGGAATTATCTGTCCTTGTTATAATGAGGAAGAAGTTTTATACACTTCAGCAGAAATATTATCAAATTATTTAAATCGTAAGTATTCGGCCAACTACAGGTATTAAACCTTTATATACAACAATAGCGACTG
>ENA-ORUO01000051-ORUO01000051.1-human-gut-metagenome-genome-assembly--contig:-NODE-51-length-130481-cov-4.642840_pt1 | contig 130481 bp, 71 predicted proteins | sample MGYA00242082_ERZ509215 | MGnify/ENA primary metagenome ERZ509215 (study PRJEB26280, sample SAMEA2338829) | human gut metagenome | biome: human gut; feature: human-associated habitat; material: faeces... | reverse complement strand
TTAAGCGCAGAAGGACGAAAAGACCCCGGGACCTTTACTATACCTTGGTATTGGCATTCGGTGTGGATTGTGTAGCATAGGCGGGAGGCCGAGAGGCGCGGTCGCCAGATCGCGCGGAGCCGTAAGGTGAAATACCGCTCTGTTCGCATTGGATGTCTAACCTCGAACAGTCATCCTGTTCAGGGACAGTGCCTGGCGGGTAGTTTAACTGGGGCGGTTGCCTCCCAAAGAGTAACGGAGGCGCCCAAAGGTCCGCTCAGCCCGGTTGGCAATCGGGTGGCGAGTGCAAGTGCACAAGCGGGCTTGACTGCGAGGACGACGGTCCGAGCAGGGACGAAAGTCGGGACTAGTGATCCGGTGCCGGTGTACGGACGCGGCATCGCTCAACGGATAAAAGGTACCCCGGGGATAACAGGCTGATCATTCCCAAGAGTCCATATCGACGGGATGGTTTGGCACCTCGATGTCGGCTCGTCGCATCCTGGGGCTGGAGCAGGTCCCAAGGGTTCGGCTGTTCGCCGATTAAAGCGGCACGCGAGCTGGGTTCAGAACGTCGTGAGACAGTTTGGTCTCTATCCTCTGCGCTCGTTGGAATGCTGAGGAGGCCTGCCCATAGTACGAGAGGACCTGGGTGGACGAACCTCTGGTATGCCGGTTGTCACGCCAGTGGCACGGCCGGTTGGCTACGTTCGGAAGGGATAACCGCTGAAAGCATCTAAGCGGGAAGCCTGCTCCAAGATAAGCATTCCGTGGAACCTTCGAGTTCCTGTAGTCCCCATGCAGAACACGTGGTCGATAGGCCGGACGTGGAAGCCCCGCGAGGGGTGGAGCCGACCGGTACTAACGGACGAAAGGCAACACCAACATTCCAACCCCTGGCGGTTGGACCGCATCTTCCTCCTGCAAACGGCACCAGACGGCAATGAGCATTGTCTGGCCACAAGACGAAACATCGACATATCCGCGTCCGCTGTCCGGTTCCCAGGCCGCCACAGGCCGGCAGACCCCAGCGTCTGACCGTATAAGAGAAGATTTGCGGCGGCCATGGCCCAGGTGAGACGCCCGGTCCCATTCCGAACCCGGAAGCTAAGGCCTGGCACGGCGATGGTACTGCACCCGACAGGGTGTGGGAGAGTAGCACGCCGCCGCATCACACGTACAGGAAGCCCCTTGGAGCACACGCCCCAAGGGGCTTTCGCATACCCGAAACACTCACGACCCAAACCCACACACCCCCACAAAAACTGTGTTTTAGCAAGTTGGCGTCCGCTTTGTGAGCGGTGTTTTTCCGCAGTGTAGGCAGCGGGTTTTCCGCAGGGTGTGCGGTATCGGCCGCTGCCTGTCTGCGTTGTGTTGGTTATTTGGTCATGAGGGCGTGTTCGCTTCGGTAGGAGCGGCCCTCGAATCTGATGAGCCGTCCGTGGTGGACGGTGCGGTCGATGAGGGCGGCGGCCATGTTCTTGTCGCCGAGCACGCGTCCCCATCCGCTGAATTCGATGTTGGTGGTGTAGATGATGCTCCTTGTCTCGTAGGAATCGGAAATGATCTGGAAGAGGAGCCTGCTGCCCTCCTCGTCTATGGGCAGGTAGCCGAACTCGTCGATGATGAGAAGTCGGGCCTTGCCGATGCTCGCGAGTTCCCGGTCGAGCCGGTTCTCCTGCTGGGCGCGGCGCAGACGCATGAGCAGTCCGGTCGCGGTGAAGAAGCGCACCGGGACGCCCCGCTCGCAGGCGAGCCGTCCGATCGCGATGGCCAGGTGGCTCTTGCCGGTGCCGACGGGCCCGTAGAGCACGAGGTCCTCGCATCCGGCGACGAAGTCGAGGTTCTCGAGCTGCGCGCGCCCCCAGTCGGCGGGCATCTTCAGGTTGGTCCAGTCATAGCCGTCGAGGGTCTTGTCGGCGGGGAAGCCGGCCTGTTTGAGCAGGCGCAGGCGTTTGGATCGCTCGCGCGAGTCGAGTTCGGCCGTGAACCATCGTTCGATGAAGTCGAGCTGGTTGGGCGTGGCCTCGGCGAGCGTGCCCGCGAGCACGCTGCGTGTCAGGGTCAGGCTGCGGCTCATCTTCAGGATCCTCTCGCTCTTCTCGGTCGTGGACGCGCGACGGCGGCGGGTCTCCGGGATCACCGGATCGGGTCTGACGCTCACCGTTCTTCCCCTCCGTCGTCCGTGCCGGTGATGAACCGGTCGTAGCCGCTCAGGTCGGGCTCCTCGATCCCGCCGGGGTATTCCCACTCGCCGTCGCGCATGCGCAACGCGATCGGGGTGAGCGAGTCCGCGTGCAGGCCCATGTCCCTGTTCGAGCGCAGGATCTCGCCGCACGCCTGCATCGCGGGATCGAACCCGGCCGCCCGGCACGCGTCCCCGATCGCTTTGAGGCTCTCCCTCAACGTCTTTTCGTCCATGGAATCAAGCCACGCGCGTATATCGTCGGGCACGTCCGGGCGGATCGAGCTTTCCCGCCACGCGCGGGGTTTGACCGCGAGCCGGGGAAGCACGAGCGCGGGATCCTCCACATTGCGCGACCGTCCGTACTGTCTGGGATATTCCGCGAGGAGCTCGCCGGTGGCGGGCGATGCGAGCGTGACCGTGTCCCACCGGATCGCGGCCAATACCCTGGAACGCGCCGAATCGGGGCCGGCGAGGTACCGGTTCGAGTCGATGTCGACCAGCCCGTACTTGTCGGCCGTCCGGCTTTCCCAGCGAACCGGGTCGAACGCCGTGGACGGCAACGGCATCAACGCGGCCCTCTCCTCGTCGAACACCTCGGCCACGGGCACGTCCGGCAACCTCGGGCAATACGAGTCCCTGGCGAGCCCGTCGCACCGCTCCAGCAGGAGACGGCTCAACTGCCCATACGATTCCGCGCGCATGGGCGGCACCATGAGATTGCGCCGCAAAAACCCGACCGCGTTCTCCACGCTGCCCTTCTCGTTGCCCGAATACGGGTTGCAGAACCGGACCTCGAGCCGGTAATGCGCCACGAACGCGGAGAACACCCCGGTCAACGCGACCTCGCCCTTCGCGTTGCGCCGGCCGGCACCGGTCGCGTTGTCCATCACGATCACGGGAGGAACACCCCCGATATGCTCGAACACGAGCATCAGGCCATGGCACAGACACTCCGCGTTCTCGCCCGGCAACGCCACGCACAACCGCATGTTCGAATACGGCAACGAGGCCACCAGGCAATGCACGTCCGCCATCTCGCCCGCGATCCGGGCCCGGGCCACGCCGAAATCGACCTGCATGCTGCCCGCCGCCCACTCGAGCCGCACGTACCCCTCGCGATCCGGCACGCCGCGGTTCGCCTCGCGCCACCGGTGCACGTAACGCATCGTGGTCGAATACTCGCCGTCGTAATCCGTCTCCGCCAGCAGACGGTCGTGCACGCGCCTGATCGTGTGCCGCTGCTTCCTGGGCAGCAGACGATCGGCCTCCAGCCACTCGTCCACCAGATGCGCGTACGGGTCGATCTTCGACCCGTACCTGCGATCCGCCTTCGGCTTGGGCGAGCAATCCTCCATATCCGCGTACTTCGCGACCGTCCCGCGATCCACATGCAGACGACGCGCTATCTGCGCGCGCGACATTCCCTGCCGGTCGAGTCTCCTGATATCTTGCACAATGGGCATCGGTATCGCCATGTTCCTTTCCTTCCCGAGCGCCGGCCGGCGGCAACCGGCCGAATCAAAACCGATTGGCAACTCGGGAATATACAGGCCGCGGCACCGATGCCTCTCACATCACCGGGAAACGATGACGACACCGGGGAAAACCATCAGCCCACACTACGGAAAAACACTGCCGAACCTGTCGAACAAACATTGAAGCAAAACAACAAAAACACCCGGGGCTTCTCGCACTCATGAGACCCACGTCCGGGACCATTCCCGGCCGGCCCCGCCGTCGGGGCCGAAGAGAGACGGCGCGGCGCGTTCCCATTTCCGCAGGAAATCCGGAAAACAGCACGTCCGTGACCGTGGAATCCCGACGCCCGGGCCTCCTCCCCCCGGTCTGCTGTGCGGACGGCTCCCCCCCCTGAGGGGAGCCAGAAACTGGCTTGGTTATGGGGTCGCTCTACACTGGCTTCTGCTATGCATTACTTCACCCCTAAACGTTGCGCCACGTCGAATAAAATCATGTACCACGATAAGGCGCAGGCTCAGCGTGCCGCTGATCAAAGCCTGATCGAGCGTGGAGCCGAGCTATGGGTGTACCGTTGCGAATATTGCGGATGCTGGCACCTCACACATCGCGATCCACAATCCAGTTACCGGCATGTACCGCTGAACCAGCAACTCAAGCCACACAGTCGTAAAAAGGGCTACAAGCCACGTAGACGTTAGCGTCAGAAGCTCCACAGGCCTCGCCAACGCCGTATCTGAGGCAGGTTACGGTCCAAACACGCCAGGTCGTAGGCTGCTAAGCGTTCAGGGCGTTCGGACACACTCCGTCCAACACTCACATCACCTTGGTGCTTTCAAGGTTGCGGATAACCCAATCGTTGAAGCGAATTACCGGCTTGCGCAACATAAGTCCCAACAGCAATGAGGGAACAAGGAACAGTGCCAGTTTGCCCATGGAAACCCAGTATTCCATGCCGAATGAGCCCGCCATGGCCGAATGCATCGCATCCACCGCATAGGGGAACAGCAGCCATTTAGAAACGACCTGGAAGAACGTCGGCAGTGTTTCAATGGGGAATGTGCCGCCGGAACCGGCTACCTGCATAACCAGCAGTACTACGGCAATGGCTTTGCCGATATCACCGAACGATAGGGCCAGCGTATACACAATATTCGAGAACACCAGTGCAGACAACCACCCGACCATCAAAAACTGAATCGGATGCTCACACTGCACGCCGAGATAGAACATATCGCCCAGGCACACCAGCGTACCTTGCAGCAAAGCAAGGAAACCGAAAATCATGTATCGGCCGAAATATTCGTGGTGCAAGCGTAAACCGAACTGCCGCGCATTGCCGGAAGACTCGGCACGCGGCTTCTTCAGCACATCCAACGCGGCGGCCGGTCCGGCAATCCGCCCGGCAATCATGGCCTCGCGAAGACCCACTCCCGAACCGAGCGGCAGATCATTGCCCAACCCTAAGATACGGGCCTTCTCATGGTCGGAAATCGATACTTTCAACATGGCGACCAGAATGATCGCACCGACCCAGATAGACAGAATCGTGTAGAACGGAGCCATCGCGGAACCATAGTTGGCAACGGGATAGAGCGCGATGCGGTCGACCGCTACGGGTGCCGCCAGCATGGAAGCAATGGCATCGGGCTTCGCAGAGGAAATCACAGACAGGTCGATGGTGCCGCCATTGGTGATAGAGGCGAGTTGGGAAGACAAGTTGTCGAGTTTCTTCGCCGAACGGGTCAAAGCGCTAGCTGCGTCAGTCAAGGCCGACTGGATATCCGTCAGGCTGTCTGAAACGCCGCCAGAAAGACCTGACACGCTGCTGACGGTCGACGCAAGCCCGTCGATTACGGAACTTGCCTGCGTGGCCACTTCGTCCATGGACGAGGTCAGATTGTTCAGTTGCGGTTTCAGCGTGCTCTTGTACGTGTCTGAAGCCTGAGTAATCGATTGTTTGGCGGCAGCGATTTGTGATTTCAGATCTCGACGCGCTGTATCGGCATCGGCAGTACCGTTTGCTATGTGCGTGGCCGCATCGCCCAACGCGGTGGCGGCTTGCTGCATGCTCTGCTGCGCCTTTGTGGCTTGGTCTGCAGCCGCGTTCAGTTGAGCGGCAACGGTATCTCCGCCCACGGGCAGTGAAGCCGCTTGTTTGGCGAGATCTCGTAAAGCGGCGGCATACTTTCCAAAGCTGTCGGCCTGAGCCTCCACTTTGGATTGCATATCGGTTAGCTTGTTTGATATCTGTGAGGATTGTGAGCCCACATCGGCAAAAGCGGCATCGATTTGCTTGGCAATGGTGTCGTAGGATGAACCGGCCTGCTGCAATGCCGTACCGACGCCATCGGTGGCTCCGGACAATGCCTTGTCGAGGCTGGAGACGCCGTTGCGGGTCTGTTTCAACGCCTTTTTGGTTGTGGCCGCAGCTGAGCCTGTTGATCCCAGCAGCTTATCGGTGGAATCAATGATGCTGTTGGCGGCCCCGAGCAGATTGGCATAGGAATCCATCTGCGACGCAGTGCCGGTCAAACGAGACGACATGGTGGCAATATGACTGGAGGCGTTGTTGACGTACTGCTCCATTTGCGGGCTTTGCGCGTAATCGGCCACGTTGGAAACCAAATCCAGCGCCACGCTCGCCAAGGTCTTCACAAATGTCTGGTCGATGGTCGTGGCCACGGTGGTAGCACCCTGGTCGGTGATATGCGGAGCGATCGGATTGATTTTCTCATTGAGATAGTATTCGAGCTTGGCGTGCTTGATCTTCGGTGAAAACAGCGTCATCATATCGGAGCTGAAGCTCTTTGGAATAATCAGCGCGGCATAGTATTCGCCTGAGTTCACGCCATCGATGGCCTTAGCACGATCCACAAACTGCCAGTCAAGGTCATGATTGGCCCTGAGCGTACTGGTCACGGTTTCGCCGACGTTGATGGTGATCGGCATCAGACCGGACTTATAGCCCTTATCCACGTTTGCCACGGCGACCTTCAAGGCCTTGGTGTTGCCGTACGGGTCCCAGCTGGCGGCGATGTTGTACCAGGCGTACAGTGCCGGCACAATCACCAATCCCATAGCCACGATTACGGCGATCACATTGCGGGTGGCTTGGCGCACGTCACGTACGAATATTTTCCAGATAAGCTTCATCGTGCGCCTCCTTGCCCAGACTGCCCAGACTGCCCAGACTGCCCAGACTGCCCAGACTGCCCAGACTGACCGGACTGTGCGGTGTGCGCAGTCGGCTCGGCGGCCTGATCGCCGAACAGTGTGAGTCGTTCAGTGGTTTCGCCGATATCCGGATTGCTGCCCATCGCCGCTTCGTGACGTCCGTGGCCGTGGAAACGCCGCCACACATATCCGTTGAGCATCACATTGCGGAACTCGTCGGCACTCATGGCACTGACGCCAAGCTGCATGGCGTAGGTTTCGCGTGCGTATTCAACCACAATGAGATAGGCGTCGATAAGAATAATCGACAGAATCCAGGAGGTCAGCATGGCGATTTTCTCTTGGGTGACGAACAGCAGTACCAGGAATACGAACGGGAGTACGGTCAGCAATGCCAGACCGGCAACGATCATCTTTGGATACCGTGCGAAGAACCGGTGCGCGCGATGGGCGATGATATCGCGCAGTTCCTTGCTGTCGGACACCGTGCGGAATACGGAGTTCAAGCTCACCTGTTCGTTCACCATGCTGTTGTGCTCGGTGATCATCAGGTCGGTATCTCCCAAACGACGGTCGAACAGCGCGTTCAGGTTCATCGCATACCGGCGTATGACAAGTCCCACGAAGAGTGCCGCCGGCAGATACCAGAACAGGTGCAGCATGTCGAGCCAGTAATGGTTCGCGTACAGGCCGGCAATCGGGCCGCGCATCGCGTTGATGCCGTAGGTAAAGGGCAGCCACGGGTGCAGTTCGCGGAAGAAGTTCGGCATCATTTCAATCGGATACAGGCCGGAGGCGCCGGGTATCTGCACAATGACCAGAATTACGGCGATGGCTTTGCCGATATGGCGGAACGCCACGGCCAGTGCGTAAATAATGTTGATGTATACGAACGAACAGAAGATCCCGGCCAAGATGAACAGCAGCGGATGCTCGCATTGGATGCCAAGCACCAGATCGCCGATGGTGGCGATGACGGCTTGCAGGAATCCGATGGTGACCAGCAGCAGCCAGCGGCCAAGATATGCTTGCGTAGCGGTGATACGGCGAATGCCCTCGCGGTCGACCTCAAGCTTGTAGATGGCGATTAGCACGAAACCGCCTACCCACAGTGCCAGATTCGTGTAGAACGGGGTGACTGCGGACCCGTAATTGTCGGTGGCATACACGACTTTCGTGGTCAGGGTGACGGGATTGCCCATGAAGTCGCCGAATCCCTTGTCATCCAGATGCAGCGTATCCCGGATTTTCTGGTAAGCGGCGGAACTATCGAGCGTGGCGATATCGGTGCGTACGGTGGCGACATCGCTGGCCACCTGGCGCAGCGAATCCTGCGTGCTGCTGATGGTGGTTTTTGTTTGGTTCAGGGTATCGACAAGCTGGTCGAACAGTCCGTCGGCCTGATCCAAGGTGCCGGATAACGAAGTCAACGTGCCATCCAGTGTGCCATTCAGGGCGGCGAAACTGTTCAATGATGAGGTGAGCGACGGCATTACGGTGCCGGTCAGCGAGCCGCGCGCGGTATTCAGCGCCGCGATGCCGCCGGTGGTGGTGTTGGTCATGGCTCCGGAAAGATTCGTGGTGGCGTCTTTACCGGAGTTGATGAACTGTGTGGTGTCGGTATGGAAGGTGTTGAGCTGTGTCTGCTGTTTGCTGATCAATGAGTCGAGCGCATCGATTTGTTTCCAGATGTTCTGGCCGACTGGGTCGGTGGTGTCTTTGCCGATGCCGGCTTTGGTCAGCGCGTCTTTCAGATCGCTGATTGACGTTTGGGTGGCATTCAGTGGGGCCGAAAGTGTGTTGGTGATGGTGTCGACGGAGTTCTGCGCGCTGTTGAAGGAGCCGGTGATGCTGCCGGCGGCGTTGTTGACGTGAACGGCCAGTCCGGAGAGTTGTGCTGAACTGGTGTCGAGCGCGCCGACCAGTGTGGTGGAGAAGGCTTGTGACCCGGCCTGTGTTTCCGTCAACAGTGTGCCGGACTGGCGGGAGGCCTTCTGCGCGGCCGCGACGGTCTGCTTGAGTGAGGCGGTGGTCTGTTTGGCGTCGGCGAGAATCGTGTCTGATTGGGCCAGCGTGTCCTGTAAGTCGGTGAGTGAATCCTGAACGGTGTTCAGCGTGGACATCACCGTATTGAGATCATTGATCGTATCGTGCTGGACTTTGCCGGTGGCTTGGTCGAGATCGCCTCCCGCTTCGGAAACGGCCGAGGCAACGGTGGTGGCTACCGTGGTGACGAAGGCGGAGTTGATCTGCTCGTCGATGGTGGTGGCACCGGTGTCGGTGATTTTCGGCGCGATCGCGTTCTTCTTCTCGTTGACGTAATACTTGATTTTTGGCTGTTTGGAGGTTCCGGTCACCGATTCGACCAGGCTGGTGCTGAAATCCTTGGGCAGCACGATGGCTGCATAGTATCCGCCGGTCTCCACGCCGTGGACGGCCTGTTCCTCATTGTCTACGAAGCGCCAGCCGAGTTCGTCGTTCTGCTTGAGTTTCTTGACGACCTGCCGGCCCGCATCGAGATGGCCGACCAGATCGTTGGTGGTGCCTTGGTCTTCATTGGCTACGGCCACTTGCAGATTGCCGGTGGCTGAATAGGGATCCCAGTTGGCGAGAATGTTGAACCATGCGTACAGCGAGGGCAGCATTGCTACGCCGAGCGTCACCACAACGGCAACGGGATTGCGTAAGATACGTCTGCAATCGCGTAGAAAGACTTGCCAAACCGTCCGCATCCAGTCCCTCTTTTCCGGTTCGTAATCATTGCGGCCACATGCAGTCTATTCCCACCACTGGTGCGAATACTGCTGGTTTGGCGGGTTTTCTTGCAAAACTGGCCGTTGGTTGTCCGCATAATGGGACTGATATGTGAACGTTTGTTGATGGTGCGACACCGGCGGGATGGTTGTGCAATTTTGCCGGTATCCGGTGATGAAATGTTGAGGTGTTGGAACTGAGTCGTCGCAGTGCTGAGACCGAGACGACTCAGTGACGAGCCTATCCGAGGCTATCTCGTTGGTTCTGGTCTCACTGATCCAGACGGAAGCCCTGAGCGGCGGCCTTGTCGAGCAGTGTCTGATGGCTGACATCCTGCCGACTGATCGTGGCGACCTGATCGCTGAAAGCGTCCACCGGACGGTCGGCTTGGCGCAGATCGTAGTACCGGTGAACTTCCTCGTCGAAGGCGGGCAGCTGGTCGAGTACGCCATCGGCGTCAGCCGGGTAGGTGTTCTCGAAGAACTGCATCGTGCGCGGCATGCGCGGCTTGACGGTCGGGTTCTGATCGGGCTTGCCGATGGCCAGACCCAGCACCGGATACGTGTATTCCGGCAGATTCAGCACGTCGATAAGGCCGGGGATGTTGTTGAGCAGAGAGCCGAGAATCACGCAGCCCAGTCCCAGCGAATAGGCGGCGGTCTCCATGGCGTGCAAGGCCAGCACTGCGTCGTTCTGAGCTTGGGTGAAGCGATAGCTGTACTTGAGATGGAATTCGTCGGAAGCGGGATCGATGCCCTTGCGTTCGGCGATGCGCGCGTTGCGGTGCTCGTCGATAACGAACACGTACAGCAGCGGCGCAGTGGCAATATACGGCTGATGGCCGAATTCGGCGAGCTTGGCTTTGATGGCCGGATCGGTGATGCGGATGGCGGACCAGTCGTTAAGGAACTGGCTGGACGCGGCATGCTGGGCGACGGTTTCGAGCGTGGCGCGGGTATCGTCGTCGATGGCCTCGTCCTTGAACTTACGGATGGAGCGGCGGCCCAGAAGAGCCTCGATTGTTGCGTTGGTAACCATGGTTTTATTGTCGCACGGCAGACGCCGGACGCCACGGTGGATTACCTCACAGTGAAATGCCGATATTGTGTGGCGGAACTGTGCTGGACTGATGGTTCCTGTCGATTGGCTGATGGTTCCTTGACGAAATTCCAGCGATGAGCCATCAGTCAACCAACAGAAACCATCATCCAACCGGGGGATTAGCGGCTGGACTTGCGATGGCGGTGGTCGACGAACGCCTTGGAGCCCCGATCCGACAGCTGCGAAACCACTGCGCCGAGTGCGGCCGAAACGGCGGCGAATGCCAGACTCATTGCCAGACCTTGCGGCGCGTCTGCCGCCAGTCCCTTGCGCAGATTGCGTTTGCTCGTGCCCTTGTCCCATATCATCTGGAATGCTTTGCCGGCAACCAAGCCTGCCAGCGCTGGGACTGCCGACTTGATGAGCTTGTCGCCCAGAGAATCAGGGTCGTTGAGCCGGTCCTCGCGCAGCCTGTTGACCTTCTCGTCGATGCGGTGCAGGCTGTCGACCGCACGGTCGGCGCTGGAGGGGAAGTCGGTGTTCGTTTCGTCGCTCATGACTCTCAGTCTAATAGCATCTCAATCATCTCAGCGCAAAAGATGGGCGTTAATGGTGGAGTCATGAACGAGCGCAGACTAGAGTGGAGGCATGAGCGAACAGAACGTGAACGGCACCGTTGCCGTCGAGAACTCTCGTGGCGGCAACGGATTTTTGGTGTTGCTGCGCCACGGCCAGACCGTGTGGAGCGAATCCGGGCAGCATACCGGGCGCACGAACATCCCGTTGACCGCGGTCGGCGAGCAGCAGGCAGCGGATGCCGGAAGGCGCCTGCGCGAAGCTTTCCCCGAAGGATTCAGTCAGGGCTGTGTGTTTTCCAGTCCGCTGAAGCGGGCGTGCCAAACCGCTGAACTGGCCGGTTTTGCGGACCACGGTGTGTTGGACGGCATCGCTGAATGGGATTATGGCCGAGCCGAGGGGCGTACGCGCCAGCAGGTGAGTGAGGCCAGCGGTTTTGAATGGGATGTGTGGCGTGACGGGCCGCGCTCGCTGACGCCCACGCTGGAGGGCGATTGGGTCGAGACCTTACCTTCGGGCGAGCAGGTGCCGGTCCATGCCGGGCCTGGCGAGACGCTGGAAGAAGCAGCGGTACGCGCCAAGAGCGCCATCGATGAGATTACGCCGCTGCTGAAAGACGGCCATAATGTGCTGTTGGTGGCTCATGCGCACATCCTGCGCATCCTCACCTCGCAATGGCTGGGCGTGGACCCGCATTTCGCGCGGTTGCTGCGTTTGGATACGGCGCACTACTCGGTGCTCAGCGTCTATAAGGGAGATAACGTCATCGAACGGTGGAACGCCTAGCCCCGGTTGCGCTGTGATTACGCTGGCCTGCCCGCTGCTGCGGGCGGGCCTTTATTGTTTGTGGTGGGAATTGCGGTATGTCGATAAATGATTTGCAAACGATAGCGTCGCCGTGTTGTTTTTTTGATGGGCATAAGTGACAATCGATTGCCATGAAAGATATGTTAGCGCTCTCATAATTGCGAACGCTTGCATTGCGATAATGAGGAAAAAAATGACCGAATCAATGGGATATTTGTTGACAATGGCCTGAAAATGATGATTTATGACGCGCCGATATTGCTATCGTTTGCAAAAAGAAGCAAACCGTTGCACAATAGTGCATGTCGATAGTCATAAAGGTGCGTGTTAGCGTACCTGTCCTGACCGGGGATGGCCGGGTCGACGATGAAAGAGAAAGGTTCGATGATGAATCGTACAGTGAAGTCAGCGGTCGCAGTGGCGGCCATCGCTGCAATGTCCCTCGGAACCCTTGCCGCTTGTGGAAGCTCCACTTCCGGCGACGACTCCAAGGGCAAGGTCTACTACCTGAACTTCAAGCCGGAAGCGGCTGATCAGTGGGCCGCTCTGGCCAAGGAATACACCAAGGAAAAGGGCGTTGATGTCAAGGTCCAGACCGCGGCCTCCGGCACCTACGAGCAGACCCTGAAGTCCGAGATTGCCAAGACCGAGGCCCCGACCCTGTTCCAGGTGAACGGCCCGGTCGGCTACCAGAACTGGAAGAAGTACACCGCCGACATGTCCAACACGGATGTGTATAAGGAACTCACCAACCAGGACGTGGCCCTGAAAGACGGCGACAAGGTGGTCGGTGTGCCGTACGTGATGGAAACCTACGGCCTGATCTACAACAAGGACATCCTCAACAAGTACTTCGCGCTGGATGGCGCCAAGGCCACGTCCATGGACGAAATCGACAACTTCGACACCCTGAAGGCCGTGGCCGACGACATGCAGGCCCGCAAGGACGAGCTCGGCATCAAGGGCGCGTTCACCTCCGCCGGCTTCGACTCCAGCTCCGACTGGCGCTTCAAGACCCACCTGGCCAATCTGCCGCTTTACTACGAGTTCAAGGATGACAACGTCACCGAGCAGCCGGCCAAGATCAAGGGCACCTACCTGCCGAACTACAAGAAGATCTTCGACCTGTACATCGCCGACTCCACCACCGACCCCACCCAGCTGAGCGCCAAGACCGGAGATGATGCGAACTCCGAGTTCGCGCTCGGCGAGGCCGCCTTCTACCAGAACGGTACCTGGGCCTGGACCGACCTGCAGAAGGCCGGCATGAAGGCCGAATCCGTGGGCATGATGCCAATCTACACCGGTGTCAAGGGTGAAGAGAAGCAGGGCTTGGCCACTGGTTCCGAGAACTACTGGTGCATCAACGACAAGGCCTCCGACGCCGACAAGAAGGCCACCGAGGACTTCCTGTCTTGGGTGATCACCTCTGACACCGGCAAGAAGGCCATCTCTCAGGACATGGGCTTCACCACCCCGTTCAAGACCTTCGATGATGTCAAGTTTGACAACCCGCTGACTGAAGCCGCTGTTGAGGATCAGAAGTCCGGCAAGACCCAGGTTTCTTGGAACTTCACCATGATGCCGTCCGAAGAGTGGAAGAACAAGGTCGGCCAGGCACTGCTCGAGTACGCGCAGGGCACCGGCAAGTGGGATGCCGTCAAGACCGCCTTCGTGGACGGTTGGGCTTCCGAATACGAGGCTTCGCACTGAGTCTCATAGAGTCCCATAGCCGATAAGTAACAATCCGCGGCGCCCCTGCCATTTCCTTCTCCGGGGGCGCCGCTTTGTATTGCTGAGTCTCGCACAAAATCGTCCGCCGCAGAAAAGTGTGAGGCACGCACCCGCTCAATCGCACGCTGTGGGGCCATGAATCGGCGATTTTTCGCCATTCTCCACAATGTGCGATTGAGCGTTATTGTGCGGTTGCCTCACACTTTTTCTATGGTGGGCTTTGTTGTGTGAGCCTACTTAACGCGGGAGGTGGAGGAGCGGACCTTCAGCTGGGCCGGGAACACGATGTAGGGTTGCTCAATCGGCTTTTCGTCAATGAGATCGAGCGTCATGCGGGCTGCCACGCGGGCCATTTCCACCGGATCCTGGCGGATGGTGGTCAGGCCGATATCGCCGGTGTAGAAACTATCGTCGTAGCCGATCAACGAGACGTCGCCGGGCACGGAGAATCCATTGCGCTCCAGCTGGAACATAAGCGGCAAAGCAATGCCATCCTCTTGGCATGCGATGGCGGTGGGCATCTCGTCTTGGCTTATGAGTTGGTTGACCACGTCGCTGATTTCATAACGTCCATCGTCATCGACCTTGCAGACGATAACCTGCGGCTCGATGCCTTCCCTGCGGCAGCAGGCGGTGAATGAGTCGAATCGGCTTTGCACGGAGAAGCTCAGCGACACCTCGCGATTGGTGCTGATGTAGGTGATGCGGCGATGTCCGAGATTGATAAGATGGCGGGCGGCCAGCGTGGAGCCCTGCACATCGTCGATATTGACGGCGGCGGTAAAGCCGCGGGCTTCGGGTTCGACTGAATTGATGCCGACGATCGGCACGCCGACCGAAGCCAGTTGCGCGATTTCGTTGTTGTCGATATCGAAAGACGCCACAATCACGGCATCGGCGTTACGGCGTACCGGCAACATCTCGAAGAATTCCTTGCGCTCCTCGATGCTGGAAATCTGGAATACCGAAATATCGTAGCCCTGCGTGTGCAGCACCTCGTTGAGCCCCTCGATGACCGAGGCGGTGAACCACAGGCGGATATGGCCGCTCATCAGTACTGCGATGCGCAGGGAGCGGCCGGATTTCAGGGCCGCAGCCGAGCGGGAGAGTGAGAAATTGAGTTTGTCGGCGATGGCGAGCACGCGCTCGCGGGTCTTGGCCGACACCAGATCCGGCCTGGTGAAGGAACGTGAGACGGTGGAGATGGAGACGCCGGCCTCGCGGGCGACATCCTGAATGCTCGTAGCCATTGCAGCCCCCTTGCGTTGAATGGAAAATCGCAATACACATGCACAACTGACTCCAGTGTACATGCTGATTGATTGATCTGCGGCGATGACAACGATTGTATTACAAACGTTTGCAAAGTGTCTATGTCGGCGTTAGATTGGCTTTATATAGCCATTATCTTAGGTGAAAGAAGATTGCTGGAGCCGGAGTGTGCTCGAACTTGAAACGCCTAAAATGACAACGTTTGACATATAATGATTCGACGTTTACTATGAACATAGGCTTGAACGAGAACAGGCCGTGCATGCGGTTCTCGATCGGCAAGCTCGCATTGAGTTGAACTCCGCAGCCGGCGCACGATGCAGTGTCACAACGCAGCGGACTCAAGGAGGAGGAAAAGTCATGATCAGCATGGCTGGCAAGGCGATACGCAGATGGTGGGCGCTGTTCGCGCTCCCCACATTCGCCGCATTCATCATCGGGTTCCTGGTGCCCTTCATCATGGGCGTCTACTTAAGCTTCTGCGAATTCACCACCGTTACCGACGGTGAATGGGTGGGGCTTAAGAACTATGGCAAAGCGTTGAAAGACAAGGAATTCCTGCACGCGCTCGGCTTCTCCACCGCGTTCACCATCGTGACCACCATCGTGATCAACGTGATCGCCTTCGCCATCGCCTACATGCTGACCAAGGCGATCAAGGGCTCCACGCTGTTCCGCTCGGTATTCTTCATGCCGAACCTTATCGGCGGCATCATCCTGGGCTACATCTGGCTGCTGCTCCTGAACGGCGTACTAGCCCACTGGGGCCGCGCCCTGACCTATAAGGCGTCCTACGGGTTCTGGGGCTTGGTCATCCTGGTGTGCTGGCAGCAGATCGGCTACATGATGATCATCTACATCGCCGGCCTGCAAGCCCTGCCCACCGATGTGCTGGAGGCCGCGGCCGTGGACGGCGCCAACGGACGGCAGACCATGTTCCGCATCATCATCCCGCTGATGATGCCGTCCATCACCGTGTGCTCCTTCCTGACCGTGACCAACGGTTTCAAGCTCTACGATCAGAACCTCGCATTGACCAACGGTGCGCCGAGCAACATGTCTGAAGGTCTGGCGCTGAACATCACCCGCACCTTCTACGGCCGTATGGGCTGGGAAGGCGTCGGCCAGGCGAAGGCCGTGCTGTTCTTCATCCTGGTCGCGGTCATCGCCCTGATTCAGAACAAGCTCACCACGAGCAAGGAGGTGGCAGCCTGATGAACGAGAACAAGCCTGTGAAGCATGGCGCATTATGGACCGTGCTGTTTGCCGTTGTCTCCCTGTTCTGGATTTTCCCGATCGTCCTGGTGCTGATCAACTCCTTCAAGCAGAAGGCGTACATCTCCAAGAACGCGTTCTCCCTGCCTGCCGGCAAGGCGTTCGTGGGACTTGAGAACTATGTGCGCGGCATCGAGACCACGCAGTTCTTCGCCTCCTTCGGCTGGACGTTGCTTATCACCGTCGGCTCGGTGGTGCTGATTCTGGTGTGCACCTCGATGTGCGCATGGTGGATCGTGCGCGTGAACAACTGGGCTGCGAAGCTGCTCTACACCCTGTTCCTGTTCAATATGATCGTGCCGTTCCAGATGGTGATGTTCACCCTCTCCAAGATCGCCGACATGCTGAAGCTCAATACCCCGTGGGGCCTGTGCATCGTGTACCTCGGTTTCGGTGCCGGTCTGGCCGTGTTCATCTTCACTGGCGTGATCAAGGGCATCCCGCAGGAGCTTGAGGAGTCCGCCATGATCGACGGCGCGTCAGTGCCGCGCATCTTCTTCCAGATCGTGGTGCCGATTATGAAGCCGTCGATCGTCTCGGTGGCCATCCTCGAAGCCATGTGGATCTGGAACGACTACCTGCTGCCGTACCTGACGCTCGACCTCGGCAAGTACAAGACCGTCTCGGTCGCCGTGCAATACCTCAAGGGCGGCTACGGTTCCGTGGATATGGGCGCCATGATGGCCTGCCTGGTGCTGGCCATCATCCCCATCATCGTCTTCTACTTGGTATGCCAGAAGTATATAGTCTCTGGTGTCATGGCGGGCGCGGTCAAGGGTTGAGCCCGACAATTTGGCTCCCCTCCCTGAGGGGAGCCAAAAGCTGTACAAGGAGTAGTTGATGAACTGGCTGGCACCGGACTCGAAATTCATGCGCGCGTGGAGCAATCTTGTTGACGGCGTATGGATCAACATTCTGATGCTGGTCACTTCGATTCCGATCATCACCATCGGTGCGGCCCTGACTGCCGGCCATGATGCTTGCCGCCGCTCCATCGAGGGCGAGGGCAAAGGCGTAACCTCCAACTACTTCAAGTCATTCAAAACCAACTTCATCAAAGCCACACTGCTGTGGCTGCCGTTCTTGGTGGCGCTGATTGCACTGGTCTGGTCATGGATCGTCCTGCAGATCACGCCGCTGCTCATCATCAAATTCGCGCTGACCATCCTCTGGCTTATCGGTTTCGAATGGGTGTTCGCGCTTCAGGCACGCTTCGAGAACACCGTGGCCGGCACCTTGAAGAACGCCTTCATCTTCGGCATCTCCCACATCGCGATGACCGTGGCCCTGGTCATCGTGGATGCCGTGTTCGTGGCACTGCTGGCGGCCAGCTGGTTCCACATGCCCGGTGGACTGTTCCTGCTGGTGATCCTTGGTTACGGCACCATGCTGATGCTCCATATCCCCGTTACCGAGCGTGTTTTCAAGCCATATCTCATTGACTAGGCGGGTTCTCTCGCGAATATGCGGCGATCTTCGAGGTCTGAGCGTTCTCTGTCCACGCAAGCGCGGTAAAGATAACAAATTGATAACAGTTTGGGGCGGCTGGCGGAGCGGGGTGCCGATTGAGGGGTATTAGTGATTGGCTTGGAAGGGGGCTTTTGGCATACGGGGAGTGTTCGGGCTGGGCGGTTGCCCCCCTGTAAGTGCTTATATACATAAGGAATCTGGCACACTGAGTCTCAGTGCCGTAATGGTATCATCGCAAATAATGTTTGCGTTCACGTAGAGGCGAACGAGACACCCGACAAGTGGGTCGAGGCAAAGGACAAGGAGAGATGCGGTGAAGCATTGGAAGAAGATGGCAGCATCGTTGATTGCAATATCAACGATGGTGGCAGTAGTTCCGACGACGTATGCCATGGAATCGGAAGATTCCCAACCACAGACAACCGATACCGCGACAGTGCAGACTACTAAGGCTGCTGAACCGACGCTGCTCGCCAGCTGGGACTTCACGGGCAAAAACGGCACCACGAACAGCGCGATTGCCGATTCGACCGGCAAGTACAACCTGACGCTGAAGGACGGCGCCAAGATCGAACAGTACGGTGACCGCAGCAACAACGAGGCGCTCTCACTGCGCGGCGATGGCCAGTACGCCCAGATCGATGACCAGCTGTTCAAGGACGCCGGCGACTCCTTCACTCTGGAGTTCGCGTCCATGACTCGTCACGACGACAGCGGCAAGTTCTTCTCGTTCATCGTCGGCAAGGACGGCTCGAACGACGCCAACACCACCGATCAGGCCAACGCCAACAAGTACCTGATGTTCTACAACAGCAAGACCGCCATCAAGGGCGTTATCTCCAACAACAACTGGGGTAACGAACAGGGATCCAAGGTCACCGTTTCCGGCAACGACAACAGCTGGGCCGATTACAAGATTGTCGTGGACGGCACCAACCTTGCCGTGTTCCGCAACAATGCCCTGATCATTTTCAAGGCCAACACCGGCATCAAGATGAGCGATCTCGGTGCGACCACCGCCTACATCGGCAAGTCGTTCTACTCCGTCGATGAGTACTGGAATGGTGCAATGGATGATATCAAGGTCTACAGGGGCGCTGACCTGACCATGCCGACCGCCGTTGCGATTTCCGGTACCGGTGTGGTGAACAACAAGCTCACCCTGATTGAGAAGGACTCCACCAAGCTCACCGCCACCGTCACTCCGGACGACGCCGTGAGCAAGAACGTCACCTGGTCCTCCTCCGATGAGTCCGTGGCCAAGGTCGCCGCAGACGGTACTGTAACCGGCGTCAAGGCTGGTACTGCCACCATCACCGCCACCACTGAGCTGGGTGGTGTGAAGGCCGAACTGCCCGTCACCGTTGAGCCGATGAACGCCCAGAACGCCGCCACAGCCGACCTCGATGCCGCGATTGCTGCGCTGAAAGTTCCGGCGGCCGAGAATCTGCCGCTAGTCGCCAAGGGCACCAAGAACGGCTCGGCGATTACGTGGAAGTCCTCGGACGAGAAGCTCATTACGTCCACTAACGAGAAGTACGAAAACAGGACCACTGGTGCCGATGACCCGTATCGTGGTGCTGGCATCATCAATCGTCCGGCCTACGGCGACGGTGATTCCAAGCCGGTTACGCTGACCGCCACCGCTTCCTACAACGGCGGTGAGAAGGTCACCAAGACCATCGAGGTCACTGTCAAGGAGAAGACCCGCATCGCGCCTGACACCGGCTATGCGGCCGTCACTTTTGAGAGCGACAGCAACGGTGGAGAAAAGGCCTGGGTGGCTTCCACTGAGAAGAACGATTTCTTCACGTTTAAGACTCGCAACAATGGCCAGGCGGTACTTACCAATGATGCAGACACGGGTGGCTTGCGTGACATGTTCGTGCTGCGTTCCCACGAAGGCGACAAGTACTACCTGATTGCCACTGATCTCAAGGTCTCGTCAATGGGCTGGAGCCAGAACCAGGTTAACGGTTCTCGGAAAGTTGAGGTCTACGAGTCCACCGATATGATGAACTGGACCCGTACCAACGGCGACGGCAACGGCGGCATCACCATCAACACGCCGAACGCCGGTATGACCTGGGCGCCGGAAGCTTACTGGGATGATGACCTGAACGCTTACGTGGTGTTCTTCTCTTCCCGCATGTTCACTGATGACACCCGTACCACTCCGGTCAAGAACGACAAAACCGGCAATAGCTCCTATGCTCAGGTGCGTTACGCCATCACCCGCGACTTCGTGAACTTCACCGAGCCGCAGATGTGGCAGGACACCGGCTACTCGCGCATTGATTCCACCGTGCGTAAGATCGGTGGCTACTACTACCGATTCACCAAGAATGAGCAGGGCGGTGCCGCTGGCGATTACATCACCACTGGTAAGAGCATCTTCCTTGAGCGTTCCAAGGTGCTGACTGCACCGACCACCGAGGCATCTCCGGGTCAGGACCCGAACACCGGTTGGCAGCTGCTCGAGCAGGCGTTGCTGCCGTTCGAAGGACCAGAGACCATCAAGCTCAACAAGGATGACGAACTCAACACGAAGGACGACGACGGCTACATTCTGCTGTCCGACAACTTCGCCTACCGTGCATTTATGACCACGGGTGCCGAGCTTTCCAAGACCACGTGGGACAACCCGATGACCAAGCGTTACCCGGACTTCAACAACGAAAAGAAGCCGGTCAAAGCCGAGCCGGGCGCTCAGGGCTACATCACTCAGGGTGCTAACGGCGGTCTGCCGGACAAGGTGCGTCACGGTGCGTTCGTGAACGTGCCTGAGTCTGTGCTCAAGGTGACGAAGTCCTGGACCGCTGCCAACCCGACGCACATCGAGGCTGTTGACTCCACCACCAAGGCCGTGTACAACGCCGGCACCCGCGAGCTCACCGCCACGGTGACCGCCGCCGATAAGGGCACGCTCGCCGGTTCGGTGAAGTTCTCTGCTGGCGACTGGTCCAAGACCGTGAAGCTCGACGCCGAAGGCAAGGCCACTGTGACCCTCCCGGCCAGCGTCTCTGGCACTGTTGCGGTTGCTTACGACGGCTACACCGATGGTTTGGTCAATCCATCCGATACTACGGTTGACGGCATTGAACAGGGCAAGGTCGATTTGGCTGAGCTCAACAAGCAGATCGCCGCCGCCGAAGCGCTCAAGGAATCCGACTACACGGCCGATTCCTGGGCCAAGCTTGCCGCCGCGCTGAAGACTGCCAAGGCCGCGCTCGCCGCTGAGAATCAGGGCGAGGTCGATACCGCCGCAGCCGACCTTAAGACCGCAATCGAAGCCCTGCAGAAGGCTCCGACCAATCCGGGCGAAGGTGACGGAGATAAGGGCGACGGCAATAAGCCGACTACCCCGACCACCGGCGACAAGACCAACGTCAACAAGCCCGGCAGCGCGCTGAGCAATACCGGTACGGCCGTGCTCGGCCTGGGTGGTGCCGTGGTAGCACTCGCCATCGCCGGCATCTCCCTAACCCTCTGGCGCAAGCGTCGCGCCTGAGCTGCTACGGCAACCAAGCCCCCCTCTGACAAGGGGGGCTGTCAGCCGAAGGCTGACTGGGGGAGAGACCGCGGCGAAGCCACCGAAAGAACGGCATGGCCTTCGGCCGATTCTGTATCCCGCGGCTGCCGCCGCAGGTCTCTCCCCCGACTGCCTAACGGCGGCCACCTCGAACGCAATTAAGGACCAGCTTTCAGCTGGCTTCATATTTGCTCACTGTCGTTCGCCTTCGCCTAAAAACGACTCTGGCGTTTTCTTCACGGCTCAGCTCATCAGAGGGCGGCCACAAAACTTCGCTCCATAACTGAAGGCGCAACCACAATCAACCCTATCAATGGGGAGAAACATGGGAAAGCTGATACGAAAGGCAACCGGACTCACGGTCGGCATGGCAACACTGCTCGCTGGTCTGTTGCTGCCGATGACGGCCAGTGCCGAGAGCGCATCGCCAATCGATGCCAGTCCGATCATCCACTATTCATTCGATAACGCACTGACGTCCAAGACCATCGCTAACGAGGGCAGCGCGGCCAACAGCGATGCCACCCTATCCGGCGACGCCACGGTGGCCAATGGCCAGATCAACCTGACCGGCTCGCAAACCATTAGCGTGCCGACCACGGCCATCGCCGGTAAGAAGGACGTTACCGTCTCCATCTGGCTCAAGAACAATTACGGCAACGGCAATACCGCCGCCGCGTACATCGGCGCGGCCAAGACCGGCAATTATCCGGCCAACGGCTACTGGCTGCTCAACCCGGCCAACCCGAGTGGCTACGCGAAATCCGTAATGACCAATGCCACTGCGGCCGACCCGAATAACAGCCCGTGGGGCACCGAAGTCGGCCCTGGATCGACGAACGCCGCCACCACCGGCACCAAGGCCACCAGCGATTTGGCTCTGTACACCACCGTCATCAGCGGCACCAACAGCACCATGAGCTTCTACCTCAACGGCAAGCAGGTTGGAGACGCCACCTACACCATTCCGGCCGGTGGCCTGACCAATTACGGCGGCCTCGTCGCCTACATTGGCAAGTCCTCCTACGCTGACCCGAACTCCAAGCTCGACGTGGACGATTACGCCGTATACGACACTGCCATCAGCGCCGCAGACGTGACCAAGCTGTATGACGCTCAGGTGCTCGACAAGGCCGAGGCCGCTGTCAAGGCCGCTGTGCCCGCATCCGCTACCGAGGACTTCGCGCTGCCGACCAGCGCCGCTGGCGTGAGCATCGCGTGGAAGTCGGACAACGCAGCCATCGCCGTTGACAACGCTACCGGCAAGGCCACAGTCACTCGTCCGGCCGCAACCGCAGCTGATGCCGAGGTGATCCTCACCGCCACGTTTGGCAACAACGCCAAAACCGCCGACTACACGGTCCTCGTGCCGAAGCAGCTCTCCGATGCCGAGCAAGCCAAGGCCGACCTTGACGTCGTCACCATCGAGGACTCCGACGACATCCGTAGCAACTTCTCCGTGCCCACCAAGGGCAACAATGGTTCGACCATCTCGTGGGAAGTGACCGGTGGCAAGGATATCGCCACACTAGGCGAAGGCGTGAACGACAAATCTCGAACGGTCACTGTTAAGCGCCCTGCCGCCGGTAGCGATGCCGCCACTGTGACGCTCAAAGCCACTGCCAAGTACGATACCGCCACTGAAACTAAGACCTTCACCGTCACCATTCAGCCGATGCCTGCCGCCGAAGAGAAGGACGAGGCCTACGTGTGGGCGTTCTTCACCGGCGAGGGCGTGGGCGGCGAGAAAATCAGCCTCGCGGCCTCCAAGGGCAACGATGCGCTCGACTGGAACACGCTGAACAACGGCACGCCGATATTCACTTCCGAGTTTGGCGAGAAGGGTTTGCGCGATCCGTTCATCATGAAGTCCAAGGACGGCGACAAGTTCTACATGCTCGCCACCGATCTGAAGATTGACGGTCGTGCCCCCCTCAACGGGCTGAATGGCTTTGCTGGTGCACAGGCTAACGGTTCCAAGTACATTGAGATCTGGAAGTCCGACGATCTGGTCAACTGGTCCAAGCAAAGCCACGTCAAAGTGAGCTCTGATTACGCAGGCAACACTTGGGCGCCTGAGGCCTACTACGACGAGGAAATCGGCAAGTACGTGGTCTATTGGGCCTCGAACCTGTACGACAACACCGACGAGAACAGCCGCAAGCAGCTGACCTACAACCGCATGGTGTACGTCACCACCGATGACTTCGTCAACTTCTCCGACCCGACAGTGTGGATTGACGTTGATCGCCGAGGCGGTGCAGGCAGTGGATCCATCGATGTGACCGTGCAAAAGGTAGGGGATACCTACTACCGCATCTACAAAGATGAAAACACGATGTCTTTGCGTCAGGAGAAGTCCACAGATTTGACTGCCGCAATTGGTGGTGCCGGCGTGAAGAACTACGCCGATGCGCTTAAGGGTAGTGCATGGAGCGAAGTTGCCACGAACATCGGTAAAGGCCAGGCTAACGGTTACGGTAAAACCTTCACTTCCGGCGAAGGTCCATCGCTATTCAAGGCCAACGATGGCGATGCGAACGGCTACCAGTACTACCTGTTCGCCGACCAGCCGAGCTATCATCAAGGTCCAAACCACTATGTGCCGATGGCGACTGAGGATATCGCCAGCGGTCAGTGGACCGTTATCGGCAATAAGATGCCTGAGGCGAACTTCCCGACCAATTCCGATGGCGGCAAGCCGCGCCACGGAACCGTGCTGCCCGTGACCCGCGCCCAGTACCAGAAGGTGCTGGAGGCATACGCCCCGGCTGTGGCTGTGAAGTCCGTTGACGCGCTGTCTGCCGAGACAACGGTTGGTGTGGCTCCGACGCTGCCGGAGACCGCGCATCTGACTCATGCGGACGGTTCCGTTTCTGACGTTGCAGTTGAGTGGGATGCCATTGACGCATCTTTCTACGCCAAGACCGGCACCTTCACCGTCAAGGGCATCACCCAAGACGATTCCCGTATGCCGGTTGAGGCTACCGTCATTGTGAACGGCATCGACCTCTCCAAGGCGACCGTCACCGTCGAACCCAACGAGTTCACCGCAGACGGCGCTGCCAAGGAACCAGCCGTGACCGTTGTACTCGATGGCGCGACGCTCAAGGAAGGCGCCGACTACACGGTGGCCTATACGAACAACGTCGAACCTGGCACTGCCACAGTGACCGTAACCGGCGCTGGCAAGTACTCCGGTACTGTCTCGGCAACGTTCACCATCAAGGCCGCCGAGCCCGGCTCCACGCTGGACAAGTCCAAGTTGCAGGCGCTTGTCGATAAGGTGAAGGGCTATAACAAGGCTGATTACCAGTCTGGTTGGGATGCCTTCGCCGCCGCGCTCGCCAATGCGCAGCAGGTGTTGCAGAACTCCACCGACCAGCAGGAAGTGGACAAGGCGCTGTCTCGGCTCCAGTCCGCCGTCGACAAGCTGGTCAAGAAGTCCGGCGATTCCGGCAAGACCGATGGCAAGGATGACGGCACGCAAAAGCCCGCCGCCAAGCCGGGCAGCGCTCTGTCCAACACCGGCGCCTCGGTGTTCGGTGTGGGTATCACCGCGGTCATACTGCTCGCCGCCGCCGGCGCCGCCTACGCCTTCCGCAAGCGCCGCGCCTGAACTGTTTGCAGCGTAGACCAAGCCCCTTCTGGATGAGTCGAGCTGTGAAGCAAGCAGCCTACTGGATTGTTTGCTTCATGGCGCGGCCCCATCAGAGGGGCGTATCGCACGTTCGTCCGACGACGCTGTCGGACGCATAGGCTCTATAGCCCCATAGCTCCAATAGCCATTACCGAACTTCACCACTCAACATCTAGATCTGCTGCGCGACAAGCAGTATCACCGCGCGCAAGGAGGAAACCAATGACAACCAAACCATCGATAGGCAAACGCCTGCTCGGCGCGATGCTGGCAGTGCCGATGGCGCTCGCCGGCATGGGAATCGGCGCGACCACGGCGGTCGCGGCCGATACCGTTCCGACCAATAATCTCATCGCCGCCTACGACTTCACCACGAAGCCAAGTGACGGCAAGACCGTGGCCAACAGTGCGCCGAACGCTACGCTTGGCGCGGCCGAAGTACAGAACTCCGCCGACTCGCTTTGGGCCGATGATGCCCTCACCCTTTCCGGCGGTGCCAAGACCGGCACCGGCGACTGGGTCAAGCTGCCCTCGAATCTGCTGTCCGGCAAGGACGCCGCCACGGTGCAGTTGGAGGTCAAAGCGGATTCCAGCATGCTCAATGCTTTCCATTTCCTGTGGAACATCGGTAACGACAGCTCCGATACGGAGTATTTCTTCGCCACGCTCAACTGCGGCAGTTCGCGTAACCCGCTCGTCGGCCTGAAATCGGGCGGTACGGAGACGCTCGTGCAGTCCAGCTCCTGCGTGGCCAAGGCCGACCAATGGTTGTCGGTGACCGCCACCATTGATGGCGCCGCCGCGAAACTGTACATCGACGGCACGCAGGTGGCATCCGGCACCGTGCCGGCCAAACTGTCCAGCGTCAAGGACCAGTCGCTCAATGCCATCGCACGTTCGCCGTGGCCCGACAACCTGTTCAAGGGTGCGGTCTCGAACTTCCGCGTATACGATGCCGCGCTCACCGCCAGTCAGATCGCTGCAATCAGCACTGCCGATGCCTCAATTCATGCCAGTGAACTCACCGGTTCCGTGCTGAACGGCATCATCATCCCCACGACGGTCGACGATCCGTTCATTTCGCTGCCCACTGCGAACGGCGTGACGTGGGCGTCCTCCGATAGCAGCGTCATCGCGACTGACGGCACAGTCAACCAGCCCGCCAAGGGCGAGGCAGCCAAGACTGTCACGCTGACCGCCGCCGTCACGATCCGTGGCCAGACCGCTACGAAGGAATTCACGGTCACAGTCAACCCGACCACGAAAACTGCCGCTGAACAGCTCAAGGAAGCCGCGGCCGGCTACGTGATCCCGTCCGTCGTGCGTTCCGGAGACGCCCTCCCGGCGGCTGTGAATGGCACTACCGCCACGGTTACGTCCACTAAGGACGTAGCCGTCGAGGATGGCAAGATCACCATCGATGGCGACGAGGCCACGACCGGTACCATCACCGTCGAGTTCTCCAAGAACGGTCTCGCCGGCATCGAGCCCATTACCAAGGCCTTCACCGTAAAGGTGCTGCCCGCCGCGAAGTCCGCGACCATCGCCGCCTACGATCGCAACGCCACCGGCGAGAATGAGGCCAACAACGGCGACGTCGCCTACAGCATGCACCTCGCGCTGCAGAACGCCGACGGCTCGTACACCCCGTACAACGAGAATTACGGCATTTTCTTCGCACGCTCGCCGAAGGCGCAGAAGCTCAACGAGAACCTCGACGGCAATGACTATCGCAGTCTCAAGGATCCGAGCCTGTTCCGCATGGCCGACGGCACCTATGGCGTGATTTCCGTGCGTACCAACCGCGGCACCGCCACCGGTGACTCCACCGCGAAGTCCAGCGTGCTCATCGCCACCTCCGAAGACCTGCTCACCTATAGCGAACAGGAGAACTCCGGTTCCATCGTCGACCTTGGCGAGACCAACGGCGTCAACGCTCCGTACGCCGTGTACGACACCGCCAGCAAGCAGTATGTTGTCGGCTGGGCCGATGACAACGGCGTGGCCAAGTACACCACGTTCGATTCGCTCAAGGGCTCCACATCCAAGCACGGCAGCGTACTGTACGGTTCCGTCGCCAAGTCCGGCGTACTCGCCGCCGACGGTGTACAGGGCATCGCGAACTTCCGCTCCGGTGCCACCATCGCGGTGGACGAGGCCACGGTGAAGGCGCTCAACACCCGTTACGGCCGCTCTGAGAACACCGGCACGAGCAATCTCACTGACATCACCGTCAAGAAGGGCGCCTCAATCGATGAGGTGACCGCGCAACTGCCGAAGAACGTGGACCTCACTTACTCCGACGGTTCTACCGGCTCCCTGCCGATTTCCTCATGGAACACTGAGGGCATAGATCTGACGAAGGTGGGTGATTACACTGTCACCGGCACCGTCAAGCAGACCGAATACCAGATTCCGTTCGCTGAGGACCGCGCCGATCCATCGGTGTATAAGTGGCAGTGGACGCATGAGGCCGACGGCAAGGAAGTCACCGAAACCAAGTTCCTGATGATCGCTTCCAATGACATCCAAGGTGACGTCACTTGGCAGCATGGTTCGCCCCACATGCCGTTCCGCATGGCCGACACGATTTCCGGTCTCGCCGACGAGCCGGGCAACCCGAATGCCCTGATTCAGTCGAACGGCTACAACAACAAGGAGGTGTCGCTGCTCAAGGCTGGCGACAAGGACTCCGAGGGTAATGCCATCATGCACAGCTTCTGGGCTCCAGAAATTCATGAGATTGATGGTAGGCTCACGATTCTGTTCATGGCCGGATACGGCAACACATGGTCCAACGGCAAGTCGGTGTACATGCAGCTCAAGCAGGATGCCGACGGTCACGACCTCGACCCGGCCGACCCCGATAACTGGACTGTGCCGACACCGATCTACCGCAATGACGCCTCGCTGCTCAACGGTAACAAGCAGCTCGCAGCCACAGCGTCCGGCGGAGTGGGCATGTCGCTCGACATGACCTATTTCCAGGATGCCGACGGCAGGTCCTACTACGCCTGGCAGCAGCTCGGCGCCACCTACATTGCCAAGATGGACCCGAAGGACCCGGCCCATGTGACCAGCTCCCCGGTGCGCATCGTCACCCCGGAGTATGCGTGGAACGCCGCCATAGCCGAAGGTCCGAACGTGACCCTGCGCGACGGCAAGCTGTACCTCATGTTCTCCGGTTCCGGCGTGGGTAAGACATACACCACTGGGCTGGCCGTAGCGGATGCCTCCGGTACTGACCTGACCGACCCGGCCAGTTGGACGGTGCTCAACTACCCGATTCAGAAGTCCGGTCCGTTCAACGGTGAGATGCAGCTCGGCACCGGTCACGGCATGTGGAGCGAGGACGAAGATGGCAACCAGATCTACGTGTTCCACGCCTATGCCACGAAGAATCTCGGATCCGTGAATGCTGCCGGCCGCGACATGTTCGTGCGCCGTGTGCACTGGGCCGCCGACGGCATGCCGGTGTTCGACATGAGCTCTTCCGAGGAGCTGGCCTCCAAGACCGTTTCCGTGACAGTGAAGGTGGTCGACGACACGGTTACGGTCGACAAGACCGACTTGTCCAAGGCGCTCGCGTCCGCCAAGCAGCTGCGCGAGTCCGACTACACCGCCGCCTCGTGGAAGGCGTTCGCCGCAGCGTTGGCCTCCGCCGAGAAGGTTTATGCCGACGAGAACGCTTCGCAGAAGGACGTCGACGACGCAACCGCCGCGTTGAACAAGGCGCAGGCCGCGTTGGTGAAGGTCGACGGTTCCGATTCGGGCGATGGCTCGAGCGATTCGACTAAGCCGGGCGACGGCTCGAGCATTGACGCTGGTGCTACTGGTGATAAGACGGGCAACAAGCTCGGTCTGTCTAAGACCGGTGCCGCCGTACTCGGCCTCAGCGGCGTGGCCGTGGCGCTCGCTGCCGCCGGCATCGCCCTGACCCTCCAGCGCAAGCGCCAGGCCTGAGCGGCGTAAGCCTCCAATCGCGAAATCGGCCCGTGTGGAGGTGTATTTCCGAGTTGTAGGGCAATGGCTGAAGTATTGGCCGTTGCGGCCGATGAGAGCCCGTTGGTATTCCGCCATTTTCGGGTGGTTGATCGGCTCTGGGAGTGGCGAGTACCCGGGCGCGTGCCCTACAACTCGGAAATACGCTCGGTACGGAGCCGTTTCTGGTTCACGGGATTTCGGCTGAAAATCCCGTGAACCAGAAACTTACAGAAATGCACATGGCCGGCCATCGAGTTCGGCTTGATTCCAATCTTTTGCGTGTGCGATTGCACATGTCTTCAGTTCACGGGATTTACCAGCGTGATCCCGTGAACTGGATAACGCGGACATGCAGGCCACGCGGCTCAACAAGCCAATATTGCACACAGATGATGTGCGATTTTGTTTGTTGTGGGGTGCTGAGAAGGGGTAAATGTTCATTCGGGGAGATGAAACCGGTTTTAAGAGGGGTGCCGGGTATTTCAGGTATGGCAAGGAATCAGCATGTGCGTTACCGCTTTCGCGTCGTCGCTCAAAGCGTGCTCAAATTTAGGTGAACGCTCACATTAGAATTGTGAGTGCTTACAGAAACCTGTGCGATTGCACATCGGTGCTCCTGTTCACGAACGGTGTCGTTCGTAGGGATTTCCGGTGGCCGTCGTTCGGGCGGAAGTGGGTCGCGCTGGCGAACGAAGAGGCTCCGGCGAAGCGGAAGCAGGAGCGAGAAGCGGTCGATAAAGGAGCGACCGGGTGTCACTCGATAACAATTCGATAACAAATATTGCGATGGCGCAACGATGATCCATCACAGTATTGCAAAGAAGCAAGGACCCAAGGAAGGAAACTCAGTGAGGAGAGTTACACGATTGGCGGCCTGCCTGACGGCGGTGTCGACGTTGGGCGCGGGGTTGATCATGCCGATCACCGCCGTGGCCGACGACGCGACGCCTGCGGTGCAGACGACCACGACCAGTGCGAACGTCAGGGCGGCGGCCAATACAGCGACGGCTGACCCGATTGCCAGCTTCGATTTCAATAGCGACCCGGACGATGGTGCATTCGCCAGTGCTCAGGGTGACGCTAAGGCCACCGTGCAAGGCACGGTGGATCTCGTCAACGGAAAAGATGACGACAACGGCAAGGCCGCCCAGCTCGGCAGCGGTTTCTGGCTGAACGTGACCAAGTCCGATGGCAGTGCACTGCTCAACGGTCTTGATGATGTGACGATCAGCTACGACAGCAAGGCGGCTGCGACCGGTGGCCAGTGGACTGTGTTTGCCGCGCCGACCGCCGGTGCGGTGAACGGCAGCGCCCCCACCTACGTCGGTGTGCTCGACCGCACCGACAAGACCCGCGTGGAACGCTATCTCAACGGCCGCGCATCCGACATCGCCACCATCGACAAGAACACCGGTACGAAGGATGCTTGGAAGCATGTCGATCTCGTCATCTCCGGCAAGACCGCGAAGCTCTATGTCGATAAGAAGTTCGTGGCGAGCAACGTGAACGGCGAGGATCTCAAGAGCATTCTTGGCGGCTCAGGTGGCGTGCTGCAAATCGGCAAAGGCAACTGGGGCAACGGTGAATACTTCACCGGTTTGCTCGACAATCTCACGATTTATGGCTCCGCGCTTTCCGCGGCCGATCTCGGCATCGCATCGCCTACTGCAATCGAGATCTCCGGTTCCAATGTGAAGGACGGCAAGCTGAGTCTCAAGGAAGGCAACTCCGCATCCCTGTCCGCAACCGTCACCCCTGAAGGCGCTGAGCCTACGGTGACATGGGAATCCAATAATCCGGCTGTGGCTACTGTGGATACCAACGGCAAGGTCACCGGCGTGAAGGCCGGCACCGCCACCATTACAGCGGCTTCCGAAGCTGACGCCGCCAAGACCGCCGAGCTCAAGGTCACCGTCACCGAGGTCAAGGCCGATGACGCCTACGGCTACGTGATGGTCCACTTCATCGAAAACAACAAGGGCTACGCCGAGAAGATCTACCTCGACATCTCGCGCGGCGATGACGCCACCCAGTGGGATACGCTCAACGGCGGCGAGCCGATTCTGGTGAGTAACGAATCCACCACCGGCGTGCGCGATCCGTTCATCGCCTACAACCCCGAGTCGAAGACCTACTACGTGCTGGCCACCGATTTGCGTGTGTTCGGCGGCGATAATGCCGGTTGGGGCACGTGGGCTACAGGTTACAGCACCAAGTTGCATGTGTGGTCGTCCAAAGATCTCATTCACTTCAACGACATGACGGAACTGGAGACCGCCACCGCCGACAAGTACACTGCCAATCCGAACAAGAGCCAGACGCTCACCGATTCCGTGACCGGCAAGACCATCTCCGAGATCGGCATGGCATGGGCTCCTGAGGCTACGTGGGTGCCGAACTTCTATGATCTCAACGACGACGGCCAGCTCAACGGTTCCGATAAGGACAACCCGAAGAACCAGCAGGGCGGCGCATTCGTTGTGTATTGGTCTGTCTCCGCCAAATACGATGGCGAGAACAGTCAGCCCGGCAAGAAGGTGACTCACGTGTTGTGGGCGGCCACCAAGGACTTCACCAACGAGACTTACATGTTTGGCGGCGTCTTCGTGCCTAACAGCAAGTACAACCGTGGCAACACCATCGACACCACGATGCTGCAGAACGGTTCCCGCACATACCGCACCACCGGCTCCGGCGTGATCTTCATGGAATACACCGATCGTGCCGATTGGTGGCGTGCCAACGATCAGGGCCAGTACGCGACCGACCCGGCCAAGGGCTGGGTGTTGCGCCAGACCAACATCGGACACACGCTCGGCAGCGCGCAGGAAGGTGCCAACGGTTTCAAGGTCAACGGTGAGAACAAGTGGTACATGTTCGTTGACAACTATGGATCTGTCGCTTCCGGTGCCCGCTACGGCTACAACCTACTCGAAGCCGACAACCTCGATTCCGAGAATCCGTGGAGCGTCCTGAAGGCCGACGACTACTTCCTCACCGCCAACACCAAGCACGGTGGCATTGTTTCGCTCACCAAGGCCCAGTACGACGCGATTCGCGCGGCTGATGCCAAGGCTTCCAACAACGCCGACCTGAAGGCCGAGGATGTGACGGTGGATAAGGGTTCTGCCGATATGGACATCACTGCCAAGCTGCCGAAGACGCAGCAGGTCACTCTTGCCAACGGTTACGGCACTGCCAAGCGCGACGTGATGTGGGACGTTTCCAACGTCGACACCTCCAAGCCCGGCGAGTACACCGTCACCGGCACGGTCGACACCATCGGCGCGAACAAGAACCACTGGAAGTGGACGAACGCCGCCGGCGAGTCGAAGACCGACGAGGACGACCTCATCAACTCCGGTGCGAACGCGAACAACAACTGGAAACAGACCGGTGGCTTTGTCGACAACGAAACCGCCAACAAGAACCGCACGCTATACAGCTCCACCGCCATCACTGTGACCGCCAAGGTGACCGTGACCGGCGAAACCGAGCCGACCGACCCGGATTTGCTCGCCGACTTCACGTTCGATGATGGCGATAAGACCTTTGACGGCGGCAATGCGACGGGTGCCACTCAGGGCACCGCCACGCTCGCCGACAGCAAGGACGGCAAGGCCGCGAAGCTCAGCAAGAACTTCTGGCTCAACGTCACCGCCAAGAACGGCGACGCTCTGCTCAAGGGCAAGAACGACGTGACCATCAGCTACGACGTCAAGCCCGATGCCTCCGGCAACACTGGCTGGACCTTCTTCGCCGCCTCCAACGCCACCAAGCAAGAGTACGGCCAGGAGCACTACGTCGGCGTGCTCGACAAGACCACCGGTATTACCGTCGAACGCTACAACAACAACGATGGCAAGCGCGATTCCTCCGGCAACGTCTCATACACCAAGACGAACGCCGACTGGAAGCACGTCGATATCGTGATTTCCGGCGCAACCGCTAAGCTGTACATCGACTCCAAGCTGGTAGCCGTGAACAACAACGGCCAGAAGCTCGCCGACATCCTCGGTGCTGATGGCGGCGTGCTGCAGATCGGCAAGGCCAACTGGAGCAACGGCGAGTACTTCTCCGGTCTGCTCGACAACCTCAAGATCTGGGGCAAGGCCCTGAGCGACGACGAGCTTGGCGTGGAAAGCGCGAAGACCGACTACGCCGCCGCGCTCGCCATCCCGGCGCAAATCACCGGCGACCTGCCGAGCACTGTGCTGGGCAAGACGGTTACTTGGTCCGCGACCGGCGACGGTGCGAAGCTCGTAGCCGCAGACGGCAAGGTCACGCAGCCGAAGTCCGGCGAGAAGGCCGTAAAGGTCAAGCTCACCGCCACCATCGACGGCGTGGATAAAGCTATCACCGCCGAATCCGAAATCCTCAACAACGGCGGCGAAATCGCTTCCTACGTCAAGGATGTCGATCGCTCCGACCAGAACGGTGCCAAGTACGACCCGCTCGCCTACAACGACGATCGTCGCGCCGACTCGCTGTACGTGGCCGCCAAGGCCGCCGATGGCAGCAAATGGGAGCCCCTGAACCGTTCGCAGTCGATTCTGTCGGTCAAGTGGGACGGCTCGCAGTCTGCCAAGCTGAATGCGCAGATGGGCTCACCCGCTTTCTTCCGTGCGGAGGACGGTACCCTTGGTGTGGTTTCCTCGCAGAACAACGCCACCGGTGCGATTTACGTGTGGGATGGCAAGGGCGACGGTGCCACGTTCACCAACGAGCGCGCTATCACCGTGACCGACAGCTCCATCGTCACCAACCCGCGCATCGTCTATGATGCCGCCTCCAAGGGCTACAAGGTCTTCTGGGCCGATGGCCTGAGCGGCGAAGGCCGTATGGCCACGCTCTCCGACCTGACTGCCAAGGCAACGGTCGGCGAGACGCTCAAGGCCGACGCGGTTGCGATGGGTGTGGGCGACGTGACCGAAGGTCTGCCCGCATGGGCCGGCGAAGGCCAGATCCGCGCATTCGCTGTGAGCTCCTCTGAATTCGATGCGTTCTACAAGAACTATGTCGATCTGCAGAACACCGGCGTTAAAGCTCTGGGCGGCGCAACCGTGGAGAACGGTGCTTCCGCCGAGGACGTCACCGCAGCGGTTTCCGGAACGCAGGCCACAATGACCTACAACGACGGCTCCACGAAGACCTTCAACGTCGACTGGAACGCCGATGATCTGGCCGCCGTGGACACCTCAAAGGCCGGCACGCATGAGGTCAAGGGCACTGTTCAGCAGACCACCGAGGCCATGTACAACGACGCTCGCGCCGATCCGGACATCTTCTACAACGAAGACGATGGCTACTACTACCTCACCGGTTCCACCTATGAGGTAAAGTCCACTGATTCGACCAACAACCAGAAGGACAGCTACCGTTCCATCGGCCTCAAGCGCGCCAAGACCATCAACGGTCTGAAGGATGCTGAGGAACACATCATCATCAAGCCGGAGAACGGCACTCCGGGCCACGAAGACCAGTACCCCAACTCGTTCTACGGTTGGAGCGCGTTCATTTGGGCCCAGGAGTTCCACAAGATCAACGGCAAGTGGTGGATTGTGGCCGGCTTCCACAAGGGTGCCTCGTCCGCGAACGGTGGCTGGTGCAACAACACCATCCTCATCCCGTACACCGGCGACGAGCAGTCCATCAAGGATGGCGGATTCCTCGAGGCCGAGAACTGGGGCGAGCCGACCGTGCTGGAAGGCGCCGCATTCGACGTGACGTACTTCGAGCGCGAGGAGAACGGCAAGGCCCAGGGCTACTGGCTCTTCCCGAAGAGCGCAGGCCTGTACCTTGCCAAGGCAAAGATGGGCGATGGCGTCACTCCGCTGGTGGATGGCAGCCTTGAGCACATCTATCAGGTCAGCCAGCAGTTCGAGTACGGCAAGTATGCGCCTACCCCCGAAGACAACTCTGAAGGTTCTGATCAGGCAATCGTAGAGGCACCGTTCATGTTCGAGCATGGCGACTACGTCTACATTGCCTATGCGGGGGCCACGGTGGATAAGTATTACAACACCAACGTGATGCGTGCCGCCAAGAATGCCGACCTGCAGGATCTGTCGAGCTGGACCACGGCCGACTTCCCGTCGTTCGACACCAACGACACCTACACCGGTGCCTACGGTGCGGATGAGGCCTCGTACGAGCGCAAGCAGGCCGGCCCCGGCCACATCTCGCTTGCACATGATGAGGCCGGCAACATCGTCATGGCCTACCACGCACGCCCCTACCCGGAAATTCACTCCGGTTCCGCGGCGGGTGGCCTGTTCGATCAGGACCGCAATACGTGGGTCAAGGCCGTGAACGTGCGCGCCAACGGCATGCTCGACATGTCGCTGACCAAGGATCAGGAGGTTGCTCCGGCCAACCGCACGGTGACCATTACGGTGACCGTCGGCGAGCCTGATACGCCGGTTGAGCCGTCCATCACCGGCATCCGCGTCAAGAGCGAGCCGACAAAGACCAAGTACACGGTGGGCGAGCAGTTCTCCGCCGATGGTCTTGTGATCGAGGCGACGATGTCGGACGGCACGGTGAAGACGCTCGATGCCGCCGACTACACGGTCGGCGACGTGGACATGTCCGCTGTGGGCACCAAGACCGTCACCGTCACGCTCAAGGCCAACGATCAGCTCACCACGTCGTTCGTGGTGACCGTGAGTGCCAAGACCGAGCCCGGTAAGCCCGGTTCGGGCGACGGTTCCGGCGATGGTGCAGGCAGCGATAACGGTAACGCTGGTACGGGGGCGGACTCCGGTCTGCCGTCCTCTGGTGCCGCCGTGCTCGGCCTTGGTGGTGCCGTGGTTGTGCTCGCCGTTGCCGGCATCTCTCTCACTATCTGGCGCAAGCGTCGCGCCTGAGCGGATCCAAATGCTCCCTCTCAGTCGGCTTCTGGCGGACGGAGAGGGAGCACCTAGTATCACCATAACTTCAATCTTCAATCCATAACTGAACACAAAACCAAAACCCACAATCAGAGGAGACATATGGGTAAGTGGAAGAAAGCGGTGGCAGCTCTTGCAGCTGTCCCGATGCTGATGGCGCTGGCGCCAGCAGCAAATGCGGTTGAATCGGATACCACCGATTCATCGGCCGCACAGCGGGCGCTGGCAGCAGCCCTGAAATCAAATGCCAAGGCATCGGCAGACAGTGATTTGCTTGCCAGCCTTGACTTCAACAACGTCACGGCAAGTGCCACTGGTACCTTCACCGATGAGGCAACCGGCACCAAGGCAACCATCAACGGTGCCGCCGCAGTAACTGCCAGTAAAGACGGCACTACCGCAGCTCAGCTCGGTTCTGGCTTCTGGCTGAATGTGACTAAGTCGGATGATTCGGCTGTGCTCAAGGGCCTGGATGCGGTCACGATTTCGTATGATTCCAAGTCCGCCAGCACCAATCAGGGCTGGTCGGTATTTGCGGCACCGAATACGAATGCGCAGACCTATCAGCAAGAGCGTTACCTCGGCGTGATGGATCGCACCACTTCGGTGAACGTTGAGCGTTACAACAACGCTGGTAAGCGCGACACCACCGGCAATGTGAGCAAGGATGGTCTCGCCAGCCAGTGGCGTCACGTCGATTTGGTCATCGACAAGGCCGCTTCCACGCTGTACATTGACGGTGAGCAGGCCGCAACCGTAGCCCCGGCTGATGGCGCGAGCTTCGCTCAGCTCACCGATATTCTCGGCGCAGACGGCGGCGTGCTGCAGATCGGCAAGGCCAACTGGGTGAACGGCGAGTACTACACCGGCGCACTCGACAACCTGAATATTTACGGCTCCGCGCACACTGCGGAGCAAATCAAGGAAGCCTACGATTCCACGAAGTCCGATGCCGCCAAGGCCGACGCTAACGCGCTGACCATCAACAACGGCAGCACCGATGCGTATTCCGACATCACACTTCCAGCCAAGGGTTCGGTTAATGGTTCCGCGATTACATGGAAGTCCAGCGACGCCAAGGTCATTACTGATGCTGCAGATGGCGACATCGCAGCCGGCGTCGTCACTCGCCAGAAGGCCGACGCCAAGGTGACGCTCACTGCCACCATTACCGATGCTGACGGCAACACGGAAACCAAGGAATTCGAGCTGACCGTCAAGGCCGCCGTCGAACAGCCGAAGACCACGGACTATCTGTTTGCGCACTTCACCGGCACCGAAGGTAGCGCTACCGACGAGCAGATGTACTTCGCCACCAGCAAGGATGGCCTGAGCTGGCATGACACCCGCGAGTCCGGCGATCCGGTACTCAGCTGGAACAACAGCCAGACCGGCAACTCTCGTGGTAAGGACAACGGCGTGCGCGACCCGTATCTGGTCCGCTCTCCGGAAGGCGACACCGTCTACCTCATCGCTACCGAGCTGAGCATCCATAACCGTGGCGGTTGGGGCGCGGCCACCGCTACCACCAATGGCAGCACCAACCTAATCGTGTGGGAGTCGCATGACTTCGTCAACTGGAGCGAACCGCGCGCCGTTGACGTTGCCTCTCAGATTCCGGGAGCCGGCATGGCTTGGGCTCCGGAAGCCTACTGGGATGATGTGAACAAGCAGTACATGGTGTACTGGGCCACTGCTTCCGACGCGGACAACAAGTCCGGCGATCGCACCAATATGTACTACTCCACCACGCGTGATTTCGTGAACTTCACGACGCCTGTCAAGTGGATCGACCGAGTCAAGTCCGTTATCGATACCACGATGATTAAGGCCGATGACGGCTATTACTATCGTGTGTCCGGTGACACGTACCTCGGTGTTGAGCGTAGCAAGGATCCGTATGCCACAACGCTCACCACTGGTGACACAATTGCGAATGGTTACTACAACACTGACAGTGATCCGAACCAGTGGACGCTTGTCGGTACATTCGGTGACCTGACTGGTACCGGTCTGACCGGTGCGCAGCTGGAAGGCCCGGAGCTGTTCTTCTACAATGAAGATGACGTGCAGACCAGTGATGCGGGCAAGAAGATGCTCTACGGTCTGATGTGGGACCAGTACTCAGCCGGTAAGGGTTACACCCCATACCGTTCTGCCGATTTAGGCAGCACTGATAAGGCTGATTGGGGCTTTGCCTCTGATGTGAACTTCGGTTCGCTCAAGAAGCGTCACGGCACCATCCTGCCTGTCACTGAAACCGAGTACAACGCAATCCTGAAGGCATTCGATAAGAACAAGGACACCGAGCCAGTCACACCCGATGAAGACGGCTCCGGTCCGATTGCCGAGTATGACTTCGAAGACAGCAAGGGTACCGACACCACTGAGAACAGCAACGACTTGACCTTCAACGGCAACGCCAAGGTCTCCGAGGATGCCGAAAAGGGCAAGGTGCTTAAGCTCGACGGCTCTGACGGCACCTACGCCGAGTTCCCGAAGGGCCTGTTCGATGGCCGTAACAAGCTGACTGTGCAGATGGATGTCAAGTCGGAGATCAATAAAAACCAGTTCACGTTCGCTTTCGGCCAGAACTCCACCAAGTACTACTTCCTGAAGTACAACAACTCCGGCGAGCTCGCCAGCCGCATCACCACCAACTCGTATGGTGCGGAGGACGCGGCTAACGCTACGTTGTCTGGCAACGGCGCATGGCATCGTGTCACGGTCACGTTGGACGACAACGTGATGACCGTGTACTCTGACGGTGCGCAGGTGGCTCAGAACAAGGCGACCAAGAACAAGGTCACCGATTTAGGTAACGATCTGCTGGCCTACTTGGGCAAGTCCTTCTACAACGACCCATACTTCAAGGGTTCGTTCGACAATGTGAACGTGTGGAACCGCGCGCTCACTGCTCAGGAAGTCGAGAAGACCAGCCCGATTGCTCTGCAGGGTATTTCTGTGGGCACTGTGCCGTCCGACCCGAACTCGCTGCGTGGCACTGACGACCACTCTCAGGTCCGTTCCACCCTCGACTGGTCCACGAAGACCGTCACCACCGTGCTCAACCGCCGTGGCGGCGCGACCAAGGTGCCCGTCAAGGTGTCTGTCAACCGTAGCGACGACTCCATCAAGCTCACCCTTGATGGTCAGGCGTTCACCAATGGTGGTACGGCCGACCTGGCTAAGGACCGTACTTTGGTCGTTGATTTGGGCGACGGTGCGCCGCAGACCTGGACGCTGAAGAAGGTCACCGTGGGCAACAACCCGGTACTGCCCGGCCAGTACGCCGACCCGGACATCGACTACTTCGACGGCAAGTTCTGGATTTACCCGACCACCGACGGCTTCTCCGGCTGGAGCGGCAATTACTTCCATGCGTTCAGCTCCACCGACTTGGTGAACTGGACCGACGAGGGCGTGATCCTCGATGTCAACAAGGACCACCAGCCGACCACCGATGGCGATGAGAACACCGCCATCTCCCCGTGGTCCGTGGGCTCCGCGTGGGCACCGACCATCGAGAAGAAGAACGGCAAGTACTACTTCTACTACTGCGCGAAGTTGCCGAACGGTACATCCGCCATCGGCGTCGCCGTGGCCGACAATCCGGCCGGTCCGTTCAAGGCCGCCGATCAGCCGCTGGTCACTCGCACGATGGAAGGCGTCACCGTTGGACAGGCCATCGACCCGTCCATCTTCACCGACCCGAACACCGGCAAGTCGTACATCCTGTACGGCAACGGTTCGCCCGCCATCGCCGAACTCAACGACGACATGGTGAGCATCAAGGCCGGTACGGTGAAGAAGCTCAACGGTCTGAACGGTTTCCGCGAGTCCGTGGTCGTCGCCTACCGCGACGGCAAGTACCACTGGACCTGGTCGTGCGACGACGCCAACTCCCCGAACTACCATGTGAGGTACGGCGTCTCCGATTCCATCGACGGCACCATCACCTACAAGGGTGTGCTGCTGCAGAAGGATTCCTCCAAGAACCTGCAAGGTACCGCGCACCAGTCCGACGTGCATGTGACCGACGCGGACGGCAACGACCGTTGGCTCATGGCCTACCATCGCCACTACACGCCGCTCGGCGTGTTCACCTCCGGCCTCGGCTACCACCGTGAAACCGCCATCGACGAGATCACCTTCGACGCGGACGGCCTGATGCAGACCATTCACCCGACCGACGAAGGCGTGTCCATTGAGATGGCCGATACGACGGCGCTTGATGGCGCGATTGAAGCGGCCGACAAGCTCGGCACCGATGGCTCTGCTTACACCGAGGCCAGCTGGAAGGCATTCGAGGATGCGCTCGCCGCAGCCAAGACGGCCAAGCAGACCTTCCTTGACTCCGGCCTGTCTCAGGCTGATGTCGATGCCGCCGCCAAGGCCCTGACCGACGCGCAGAATGCGTTGGAGGAGAGCCAGCCCGAGCCGGAGCACCCGGCCGCAGGCACGATCCTCTCCATCGCCGTGACCGCGCAGCCCGCCAAGGCCGAGTACAAGGTTGGTGAAGCGCTCGACGTTGCCGGTCTGGTCGTCACCGCGACCGTGGCCGATGGCAACGGCGGCTCCACCACCCGTGAGCTCGCCGCCGATGAGTACGAGCTGCTCGGCTTCGACTCCTCGAAGGCCTCCGACAAGGTGACCGTGACCGTGCAGTCTGTGGCCGATTCGACCAAGACCGCCACGTTCACCGTGAAGGTCGTTGCCGACGAGACGCCGACTCCGGATCCCGATCTGGCCACTGAGGAAGAGCTCAAGCAGCTCGAAGACGCCATTGCCAAGGCCGAAGCCGAGAAGCTGAACCAGGACGATTACACCGCCGATTCGTGGAAGGCTTACGCCGATGCGCTGGCCCAAGCGAAGAAGGTGCTCGCCAAGGAGAACGCCACCTCCACCGAGGTCCAGGATGCGATTCGTCACCTGACCGAGGCCCGCAAGGCCCTCGTGAAGGTCTCCGCTGATGGCAAGAAGCCGGGTGCCGTCATCTCCGACACTGGTGTCGCCGTCTTCGGCGTGGCTGGTGCCGTGGTGGTCCTCGCCGCCGCCGGTATCGCCCTGACCATCTGGCGCAAGCGCCGTATCTGACCCCTCATTTGCAAAAAACTCTCACTGACGTTGAGTCAGTGAGAGTTTTTTGCAATAGGGGGGTGTTCCTATGTTTTTGTCAACTCCTTGGGGAGTTGACGTGTCGGGATTCCGGTTGGCTGTCGTGGGCGCGCTTCGCCCTGCCGGTGGCGTCCGGCGTCCTTTCCCGTGTGGCCCGGTTCAGGCTACGAGGGCTGGTTCCTGGTAGAGGGTTCCGTTTTTGAGCATGCTGTAGATCACGTCGCAGCGCCGACGCGCGAGGCAGATGATGGCGGCGTTGTGGTGTTTGCCCTGTTCGCGTTTGCGCTTGTAATAGGCCACGGAGGGCGGGTGTTTGGTGGATGCGACGAACGCGGTCTGCCACAGCGCGTTCTTGAGGCGTTTGTTGCCCCGCCTGGAGGGCCGTTCGCCTTTGATGCTGGTGCCGGATTGGCCGGTGACGGGCGATATGCCCGCGTAGGCGGCCAGATGGGCGGACGATTTGAAGTTGGCGATGTCGCCGCCGATGCCGAGCAGGATGTTGCTTGCGGTCCTGACGCCTATCCCGGGCATCGACGTCAGGACCGTGAGAAGAGGGTGGTCCTCCAGGAGCTTCTCGACCTGGCGGCCGACCTCGCGCCGCCGGTCCCTGATCGTCTTGATGTCGTGGGCGATGGAGGGGATGATGGTCTCGGCCATGAGGGTGCCGGGCACGGTGACGGTCTGCTCGCCGATCGCCTTGAACATGTCGTCGATGATGCGGCCGGCGCGAAGCCCGTTGGATTTGGCCCAGTCCTTCACGTCCTCGATCCCGGCCCGTTTCACGCCCATGGGCCCGCCGTATCGTTCGAGCAGCGCGAGCGTCGCGTCGCGCGTGATTCTCTCGCCCTTGAGCGCGCGTTCGAACGCGGGGTGGGTCTGCAGCAGCAGGCTCCGCAGGCGGTTGACGTGGCGGGTGGATTCGTGGGCGAGGTCCTCGTCGTGGCCGGCGAGCAGCTTCAGGGCGGCGAGGGTCTCGTCATCCGGGCCCGCGTCCCTGAGCGTCTCGGGCAGCTTGAGCGCGGCCCACGCGATCACATGCGCGTCCCTGCGGTCGGTCTTCGCGTCCCCGGGCAGCAGCTGCGCGGTCCTGCGCATGGCCGTGCCGGGAAGGTAGGCAACCGCGATCCCCATGTTCCGCGCCACCGTCAGGGGCAGGGAGCCGATGGTGTTGGGCTGGTCCACGACCAGCAGCACACGGCCATGCTTGGAGAGCTTGCCCAGCATCGTGCGGATGGCCTTCTCGTCCTGTTTCAACGGCTTGTCGTACAGGGTGTTCCCGTCATGGTCGAGGGCGTGCGCGTGGTGCGCGCTCTTGCCCACGTCCAGGCCGACCCACACGTCGATGTCGTCCGGGGTCATCATCGTTCCTCCCGTCATGAAGGTTTTCCGGTCGCCGCGGGCTCGGAGGAGTCCGGACGCCCGCGCCGCACCCACATTACGACGAGACCTGCGCCATGCGCCCCTGAAGCGTCCGTGTAGCCGGCCTGGTTCCTATCAGCGGTCATCGGGCGTCCCCGTTCCCGGCGACAACACCCCCGGATCATCGACGACAGGGCAGGAAAGTCATACCGGAACCGGCGACCCGGCCCCGACCATCGGGGCCTACCAAACATGGTAATGGGCTTATCTCTTCGCCTGAGTGATCTGGTAGGCGGCGAAGAGGATGGCGAGCCAAATCACGCCGGCGATGACGGCGACGCGGTAGCTGGCGGAGAAGCACATGAGCACCACCACCAGTGCCAAGAACGCCAACACCACCCACGGGGTCACCTTAGCGAACGGCAGCTTGAAGTGAATCGCGTCGAGCGCTTCCTTGCCGGACTTGCCGGCCAGTTCGGAATCCTCGGGAGCGCCGCCCGCGGCGACCACCTTACGGAACTTCATTTCGGTGAACATGATCATCGTCCAGTTGATGATGCCGGCGATGGTGGCAATCGACATCAGATAGTTGAACGCGAACTCAGGCCACACGAACACCACGACCACGGCGATGGCGGTGATCACGGCGGACGTCAGCACGCCGGCCACCGGCACGCCCTTAGCGTTGAGCTTGCCCAGATACGCGGGCGCATTGCCCTGCTTGGCCAGCGAGTACAGCATGCGGGAGTTGGCGTACAGGCCGGAGTTGTAGACGCTCATCACAGCGGTCAGGCACACGAAGTTGAGGATGCCGGCGGCCGCGTGGATGCCTACGGAATCGAAGATTTGCACGAACGGGCTGGGAACATCGTCTCCGCCGATGGTGTTCCACGGTATGACGGCCATGATTACGCCGAGCGCGCCAATGTAGAACACGAGAATTCGCCAGATAATGTCATTGGTGGCGCGGGGAATCGTACGACGAGGGTCCTCGGTTTCGCCGGCGGTGATGCCGATGAGCTCGGTGCCGCCGAAGCTGAACATCACCACGACAAGCGCCATCAACAGGCCGGTCCAGGTGCCGTCTTTGGTCTGCTCCATGAGACCGTTCGGGAAGAAGCCCCCTTCCAAGGTGAACCAGTTGGCAAAGCTCGCTTTGATGCCGGATGCGGTGGGCAGAGCGAAGATGATGACGGCCAGGCCGCCGACGATCATGGCAATCACGGCCACAATCTTGATGATGGCGAACCAGAACTCGAACTCTCCGAACTTGGAGACGCCCAGCAGATTGGCGGCGCAGATGACCACTAGGAATACGGCTGCCGACACCCAGGTCGGAATCGCCGGGAACCAGTAGTTTACGAATTTGCCCACCACGGACAGCTCCACCATCGAGACGAGGATGTAGTTGAACCAGTAGTTCCAGCCGGAGATGAAGCCGGCGCGCTTGGACCAGTAGCGAGTGGCATAGTAGCTGAACGCGCCCGCCTTCGGATCCTCGACGGACATCTCGCTCAGCGCGCGCACGATCATGAAGATCGCGAGGCCGCCGATCAGGTAGGCCAGCAGAATCGAGGGGCCGGCCAGCGCGATGGATTCGCTGGAACCATAGAACAGGCCGGTTCCGATGGCGCCGCCCAGTGCAATCAGCTGGATGTGACGGTTCTTCAGTGACTTGCGCAGCGTGGCCGGCACCGGCACATCGTCGGTTTCGCGCGACTTCTTAGGTGCGTCAGTAGTACTCATTGTGCTCTTCTCTCGAGTCTCTTTGATTTTTAGCATGACCGGCGGGAGGTCGCCATGCGCAACGCTCGTCATTGTAAGGCGCGGCATGCCGTAATGCCAAAGAATGCCGATGCCAGCCCATACCGGTATTCGCGTTTGATCGAAACAGCTAAAGTCGGCAGTGGCCTACCAAACCATCCCCACCAATTCACTGCGAGACGGGCATGCCCATGGTGAAAATGGTGTGGGCCACTGATTCCGGAGATGCTGCGAGGTCGGTGGCGAGCCAGTATTGCAGTAGGCCGATGCTGCCGGATACGGCGAAGCGCATGCGCATTTGGGCCTCGACCGGGTCGTTGGCGGCGGGCTGCAGCTGCTCGGCGACTGTCTGCCGGCTGTAAATAAGTCCCAGTAGCTGCTGTTGGAAGCCGATATCTGCTTTCGGGCTCATCAATACCTGCAGATGCTTGCGATTGTCGGCGATGTATTGGCAGATACGTTCGATGACGTGCTCGATGCCGGCTGAATCAGGCTGCGCGAGCAACTGGTCGAGCGCGGCAGTAACCCAGGCCATGGTCTCGTCTTCGATATCGTGCAGTAGATCTTCAATGCTTGTGTAATGCGCATAGAACGTGGAACGGTTCACGTCCGCCCGCTCGCACAATGCCTTGACGGTGATGGACCCAAGCGGCTGGTCCTGCAGCAGCTCGACGAGCGCGTCTTGCATGGCGAGCCGTGTGTATCGGGTGCGGCGGCTTTCCGTCAAATCCTTGGCCATGGCATTCTCCCCAAGTTCCGACAACTCACAATCCAACTGTTGGTTGCAGAACCGACACAGTGTTGTTTTACTTGAGTATAGCAAGGGAACGCAGGTGGCATTGCGAATGGAGCGGGCCGTGGTGGGAACTGTTGGAGGTGCGTGATGGCATATATCGAATTCGATCATGTGGTCAAGGAATACCCCTCCGGCAGCAGCGTGATTCGGGCGCTCGATGAGGCGAGCTTTACCGCCGATCAAGGCGAGTTAAGCGTCATCCTCGGCCAGTCAGGCGCAGGCAAGACCACGGCGTTGAACATTCTGGGCGGCATGGATACCGCGACTTCAGGCCGCGTCATTGTGGGCGATCGCGACATCACCGGATTGCGTAAGCGCGATTTGGTGACCTACCGGCGCAACGACATCGGCTTTGTCTTCCAGTTCTACAATCTTGTGCCGAACCTGACCGCGCTGGAGAACGTGGAACTTGCCTCACAGATTTGCCCCGATCATTTCGACCCGGCGGAAACCCTGTACAAGGTCGGACTGGGGGAGCGCATGGGGAATTTCCCGGCACAACTGTCCGGCGGCGAACAACAGCGTGTATCCATCGCCCGCGCGATTGCCAAAAAGCCGAAGCTGTTGTTGTGCGATGAGCCGACCGGTGCGCTCGATTACGAGACCGGCAAGGAAGTGCTGCAGTTGCTGCAGGATATTTGCCAAACACAAGGCATGACCGTAATGATCATCACGCATAATTCCGCGCTTGCACCGATGGCTCACAAAGTGATTCGCTTCCGCTCCGGCAAGGTGACCAGCGAGGAGGTCAACGCAACGCCGCGGCCCATCGCCGATATCGAATGGTAGGTGATTGGCGATGCTCACTGCAAGACACTCTGTGAAACGCCCCGTGAAACAAGCGAGGCGATTCGTGAAACAACCTGTGAAACATTCTGTGAAACGGCGGAACCTCGACGATAGCGGCGGTCGAGGAGCGGGCGTTTCTGCGGTATTTGCCAAAGATACGTTGCGTTGCTGGCTGCGCAGCTGGAAGAGGTTCGTCTCGATCGCCGTCATCACGCTGCTTGGCGTGGCCGTGCTGACCGGCATCTACGCCGGATGCCGCGATGCTTTTCTGGCGGCCGGTCGTTTTTACGATCAGCAGGGACTGCATGACCTGCAGGTGCTATCCACATACGGCCTGACCGATGATGATGCAACGGCACTGCGCCGAATCGACGGTGTGCAAACCGTGCAGCCCGAACGTTCTCAGACGGTGACCACGTTGGTGGACGGCACCAAGAAAACCGTGACCATGCAGGAAATCGGTACCGAAGGGCTTGATCAGCCGTACATACGGCAGGGCAAACTGCCGAACAAGGCCGGCGAAGTGGCGGTTACGCAGCAATTCCTGAACGATAGCGGACTCAAGATTGGCGGCACCATTACTGTGACGCCACAAGACACCTCTTCATCCGTCATATCGGTAGCGGCCACGGAGACTGACGATTCCAATAATGATTCCAATGACGATTCCAATAATGCCGATACGGTAGGTGTCGCCGCCAATGCCTCGGCATCCGATGCGAAGTCCGACGCCAATACGGACGCCGACGCCGAGCAATCCCCGCAGTTCCCCACGAAACTCACCATCACCGGCGTCGTACTCGACCCGCGCGATCTCAACAATCCAGACGGCTATTCGGACATGACCTCCTTCCGGTCCACCTCATCCGAGGACTATACGTTCTTTGTACCCAGCGACGGCGTGACCGGCAATATATACACTGCGATATCGGTTGCCGTCACTGGTGCGTCCGATTTTGACACGTTTTCCGATGCCTACGATGAAGCCGTCAAAACCGTGGCCGACCGTATCGAACATCAGATACAGACCACACGCCAGAAAGCCCGTCGTCAACAGATCGTCTCCAGCGCGCAGCGCAAACTGGACGATGCCAAAGACGAGGCCAACGAGCAGCTGGACGAAGCCCAGAAGCAGATCGACGACAACCGGGCCGAGCTGGAAGCCAACGAAACGACATTGCAAGATAGCCGTACCGAATTGGAGAACAACAGGACAACCATTACCGATGGCGAACGGCAGCTCGCCGATGGGCGCGCGCAGATTGCATCGGCCCGTCAGCAGATCGCGCAAGGTCGCCAGCAGATAGCCGAAGCGCGCACCCAGCTCGAATCAGGCAAAACGCAGCTCACCTCGGCTCGCAAACAGCTCGATGCGGCGCAAACGGAACTGACCGCCAATCGCACGAAAATCGAACAGGGCATTACCCAAATCGACCAGGGCATGGCGCAAATTGATCAGATGCTGCCCCTGATTCAACAGGCCAACAATCTACTGGCGCAACTTGACCCGAATATCGACCTCAACTCACCCACATGGCAGGCTATCAAGCAACTGCTCGCGCGCCTTGGCATTACCCTGCCTGAAGTGCCGTCAATCAGTGAGCTGCGGCAACAGCTGGCCGCCAAGCAAACGGAACTGCAAACGCAGCGAGACAGTCTGACCCAGCAGAAAGCCGATTTGCAGCGCACATTAAACGAAACCATTGCCCCCGCACAATCCACCTTGGACCAGCAGAACGCGCAACTGACCGCCAAGGAACAGGAAGCGGCTGCAGGAGAGGCACAGCTCAATACCAAATCCGCGGAACTCGAAGCGAATGCCGCAACCCTCGAAACCCAGTCGGCGCAACTTGAAGCGCAGGCCGCCCAACTGGCCAGCGGCAAGCAGCAGCTCGAAGAAGGCGAGCGGCAGCTGGAAGAAGGCGAACAACAGCTCGCGGACGGCAAGGCGAAACTGGATGATGCGCAGTCTGAACTCGATGCGAAGCGAAGCGAAGCGGAAAGCGAATTCGCCAAGCAGCAACGGCGCATCGACGATGTGGCCAACGCACGTTGGTATGTGCAGACACGCGCTTCGATCGACGGATTCAGCTCGCTCAAATCAGACGTCAGTTCCATCGAATCCATCGGCCGCGCATTCCCGATTGTGTTCCTGCTGGTCGCCGTGCTCATGAGCCTGACCACCATGACCCGCATGGTCGAGGAAGACCGCGGACTTATCGGCACCTACCTTGGACTCGGCTATGGCGGACTCGCCGTGTCCAGCCGGTATCTGCTGTTCGCGTTGCTCGCCTGCTTGGTCGGCGGCGGCATCGGTCTGCTGGTCGGATTCCTCGGCATCCCGGCATTCCTGATGGTGGTGATTGAGGGACTGTATATATTGCCCGGTGTGCGACTTGAATACGACTGGCTGTACGGCTCGGCCGGCATCGTGCTGTTCGTGGTCGGTGTGGGCGTGGTCACCGCGCTCGCCTGCCGCGAGGAGATACGGCACACGCCCGCCGCGCTGATGCGCCCGAAGGCGCCGAAGGCGGGCGCTCGCATATTGTTGGAGCGGATTCGCCCGGTATGGAGCCGGCTGAACTTCCTCGGCAAAGTCACTGCGCGCAATATCTTCCGATTCAAGTCGCGTTTGATTATGACCGTGGGCGGCGTGGCTGGTTGCACAGCGCTGATTATCTGCGGATTTGCGATTAACGACACCGTCGACACGACTGGCGTCAAGCAATATGAGCAGATCTACCAGTATGACTTGATGGTGGTGGCCAATGACGATGACGCCGCCGCGATGCGCAAGCAGGTGGCACAAGATGGCCGGGCCACCGAAACGCTGAATCTGCGCGTGGATAGCGGCGAGATGAGCAATGCGGCGCAGGAAAGCGAAACCGTGCAGCTGATGACGGTGCCCAACAATTCGTTGAACAAACTGAACGACATGGTCACGCTGGAAGAGGCCGGTGACGATGGGTGGTTCGAGCTGCCCAATATCTTCGGCAAAGCGGGTGGCGGCACTGTAGCGCTGGACGATAGTGGTGTGATTGTGGCGAAGTCCGCAGCCAATTCGTTGGATATTCATGCGGGCGACACCGTCACGTTGAGCAATGGCGGCAGCGGGCGGGCCAAGGTGAAGGTTGCGGCGGTGACGCGCAACCTCATCGGCTCTGATGTGTACATCAGTGAGCGACTGTACGACCAGAAGTTTGCGGCCGACGGTGTGACGTCTTCGGCTTCGGGAGATGGCACTGCCTCGACCTTGACGTGGAACGCGATGCTCGCCAAGCTGAAAGGTTCCGAGACCGAACAGGCCGAATATGCGGATCGGTTGGGCGAGGAATCGTCGGTGCTCAAGGCCGTGAGCTGTGCGCATCTGGCCGCCACGTTTAAGTTCGATTTGATGGGTGCCGTGGTGGCGCTGATTGTGGGGCTCGCCGGCGGCCTGGCGCTGGTGGTGCTGTTTACGTTGGCCAATACGAACGTGTCCGAACGCATCCGCGAGATGGCCACACTGAAGGTGCTGGGCTTCTATGACCGCGAGGTGCACAACTACGTGAACCGCGAGATGATGATATTGACCGGTATGGGTGTGGTGGTTGGTCTGCCGCTTGGCAGGTGGATAGGCGGATTACTGACTGCTGCGTTGAATATGCCGTCGCTGTATTTCGAAGTGGAAGTGCACTGGTACAGCTATGCGATTGCCGTGGTGGCGACGCTGGCGTTCGCGCTGCTGGTGCAGCTGTTCACCAACCCAGTGCTCGATCGCGTAGACCCGGTCAGCTCGCTCAAGTCCGTGGAATAGAGGTAGAAGTTCAATTTGGTGTTGATGAATTGAACTTTTTGGCGGAATATTTACAGTATCATCGCATGTATTCTTGAGCTGAGCGGTTTTCGTGACATATTTCGGTGATACAGTTTGAACTTGTTTTGAACGAGTATCGCGTCTGGTGCGTAACAATCGGGCGGCAGAGAAGAGAAATGAAATCAGTATGGCCGATACGAATGTGAATGGTGGTACACAGCAGGCTACGGGCAAACTCAAGTCTGTCGAAAGCCTGGACCAGACCAACGAGATGGAGCGTGGCCTGAGCAATCGCCACGTACAGTTCATCGCCATTGGCGGCACCATCGGCACCGGCCTGTTCCTGGGCTCGGGCAAGTCAATCTCGCTAACCGGCCCCTCGATCATCTTCGTGTACATTCTGGTCGGTGTCATCATGTTCTTCCTGATGCGCGCCATCGGCGAAATGATGTACCGTGACCCCAGCCAGCACACCTTCATCAATTTCATCACCCGTTACCTTGGCAACGGGTGGGGGCATTTCGCCGGCTGGACGTATTGGGCCGCGCTCGTGCTGCTGGGCATGACCGAGATCACGGCCGTCTCCACGTACTTCATCACCTTCTTCGACACGTTCGGCATCGACCTGACCCATTGGAAATGGCTGATCGAGCTGTGTTTCCTGGTGTCGCTGGTCTCCATCAACCTGATTGCCGTCAAGGTGTTCGGCGAGGTGGAATTCTGGTTCTCGATGATCAAGATCACGCTGATTTGCGCGATGATCGCCACCGCCGTGGTCATGATCGTGATCGGCTACCATTACCCAGCCGTGCAGATTCACGGCGTGGACCACGTGAGCCCGGCCGGCCACGCCGGATTCGACAACCTGTTCGCCAACTTCTCGTTCGCGCCGAACGGTTGGATGGCCTTCCTCATGAGCTTCCAGATGGTGTTCTTCGCCTACGAGATGATTGAATTCGTGGGCGTCACCGTCTCCGAGACCAAGAATCCGCGCAAGGTGCTGCCCAAGGCCATCAACGAGATTATCGTGCGCGTGCTCATCTTCTATGTGGGCGCACTGGTGGCCATCATGTGCATCGTGCCGTGGACCTCGTTCAAGCCGAACGAGGACGGCTCCTTTGCCTCCCCGTTCATTATGGTGTTCCAGTACGCCGGGCTGAATTGGGCGTCCGCGCTGGTGTTCTTCGTGGTGATCACCGCCGCATCTTCCGCGCTGAACTCGCTGCTGTACTCGGCTGGCCGCCACCTGTACCAGCTGTCCGAGGTGTCGCCGAACCCGATGCTGAACAAGCTCGGCAAGGTGTCCGATCGCAAGGTGCCGGCCCGCGCCATCCTGGTGTCCGCGGCGCTGATACTGCTGTCGCCGATCGTCAACGCCATCCCCGGTGTGTCCGGAGCGTTCGTGCTGTTCTCGTCCGCCAGCTCCGCGGTGTTCCTGTTCATCTACATCCTGACGCTGCTGGCGCATCGCAGGTACCGCCGTTCCGCTGATTTCATTCCGGACGGGTTCGTCATGCCCGCGTGGAAGGTGCTCAATACGGTGGCAATCGTGTTCTTCGTGTTCATCTACCTGACGTTGTTCCTTGCGGACGATACGCGCAATTCCGCGATTGCCGGCCTGGTGTGGCTTGTGGGCTTCGGTGGATTCTCTATGCTGCGCGAACGCTACCGTAGCCGCGATTTGAAGGCCGCACTGGAACACAAGGAGTGATTGGACGGGCTGATTGGCTGGCGGCTATTGGTTGGGTGGCTGTTGGCTGTTGGCGGCTGACTGGCTAGCGGCCGATAGCCAATGACTGGGCTGATCGTCAGCCAATCGGCTGCCTATAGGTCTCATTGATACATTCGGTCATCCGATTAGTGCATTTGTGCGGACAATTAGTGCATTCGATCATCGGATTAGTACATCAGTGTGCAATTATTAGTACAATTAGCCGCCTAATTAGTACATTAGGACATAAAACAATGTCCTAATGTACTAATTAGATGCTAAAATACGATAAGTGCCATGTCCTAATGTATGAATTATCGCTATGAAGGGCGGAATGCGATGACGCAGGATGAACTTATGCAAGTGCTGCAGGCCGGTGAATCATCTATGGTCGAGTTCAAGCGCTGCAGCGAATTGCCTCATACGGATACTTTTGAGACTGTATGCTCATTCGCCAATCGTTCTGGTGGCAGCATTTATCTTGGCGTTGACGATGACGGTCAAGTGCTCGGCGTCGATTCTAAGCGCGTTAGTGAGATAGAGCGCAACGTTGTCAACGTAGTGTCTAATCGTAAGATGTTCGAACCGGCTCCAATGGTGGAAACGGAACATATCGAGTACGACGAACGGATTATTGTTCGTATTTGGGTAGCTCCGAGTTCTTCGGTTGTGCGGTTCAAGGGCGCAGTGTTTGATCGCATTGCTGATGTGGATACACACATCGAAAGCGATATCCAGATTAGTCAAATGTATATTCGCAAGCAGAACTACTATTCCGAACGGCGAATTTTCCGTTACGTGACTCCGTTTGATTTGCGTCCTGAGCTGATTGCGCGAATGCGGCAGCTGGCGGTCGCTCAGCGAGCTGGGCACCCTTGGGGAACTATGTCTGACGAAGAACTGTTCCGCAGCGCCAAGCTATACGATCGTGATTACACGACCGGCGAAGAGGGCTTTAATCTTGCTGCAGTGCTGCTCTTGGGCAAGGATGAAGTCATTTCCTCGGTTTGCCCAGCGTATATTACTGATGCCGTGGTTCGGCGAGACAATATTGACCGATACGATGACCGACTTATGGTGCGGACCAACTTGTTCGATTCGTACGAGCAACTCCGTGAATTTACTGAGCGGAATCTGCCTGACCGCTTTGTGTTAAAGGGCGATAAGCGAGTGAGCCCGCGTACGATGATCGCCCGTGAATTGGTGGCAAACAGCCTCATGCATCGGGAGTATTCCAGTCCGGTGGTGGCGCGTGTCACCATTGATAATGAATCCATCCGGACGGTTAATGCTTCGCGCTCATTCTTTGAAGGTCGAATGAAGCTGGGCGAGTTCACGCCAATGCCAAAGAATCCGATTATCGCTAATGTGTTTGTGCAGACCGGCATAGCCGAGCAGCTGGGTAGCGGACTGCGGAATCTGATAAGAGCGTCCCGGCAATATACTGAGCGAGAGCCTGAGTTCCGCGATGGTGACATATTCGAGGCGACGATTCCTATTGTTCCTGCGCTGAAGACCGTGGATGGTTCTGGTTTTGCTAGCGTGAGATCTGTAGTTGAGAAAGATGCCGAAGAGGGTGCGAGGCTCATTGGCGGGGAACGTGTGGATGGTAAGAAAGCAGATGCAACCGCATCGGGTGAAATTGATTCGCGGGCAGCGATGCTGTCGGCGATGAATCGACGCTTGACAGAGGTTGACTATGTGACTGTACCTGAACTCGCCAAGATAACAGAGCTCGATAACAGAACAGTCCGCAAATTCCTAAACGGTTTAGTTGCGCAAGGAAAGCTGATTGCTGAAGGCAACACGCGTGGTCGGCGTTATCGGAAGGGATAGCGGGCGCGATATCTCGATGCAGTGGGATTCACTTAAGGGCTACGGCAAATATGATTCGTAGCGATTGGGCCAGCGCAATTCGAATGGCTCATGACTTTGTGCGTCGTTTGTGGTCTCTGAAGTTGTTTGCTGGGTGACGGTTTTGTGATAAAATCGCTCATATCAAAATGTTTGCGTAAACATTTTGGCTGCGCCGAAAGAAGGAGTCGACGTAGGTCATGTATCGGGCAAAGAGGCCGGCTCAGTGAAGCAAAGGCCGATTTTTCCGGTATAAGGCGGACAGCAGGAACACTAAGGAGACCAATGAAGGTACTGAGCAAATCGCTTGCTGCAATGGTTGCGGCGGCAACACTAGTGGGAGGAGGGGCGTTTGCGGTTGCCGGCACTGCGTATGCGGCTGATAACGATGCCATTACCGTGACCCCGAACCCATGGTATGCCAACAGTTTCGATGGCTGGGGCACCTCGCTGGCTTGGTTCGCCAACGCCACCGGCAGCCTCGGCGAGGAATCGGCCATCACCACCAATCTCGGCGATGACGCTTCCAAGGCTAAGGCTGTGGAATACGGCAAACAGCTGCGCGAACAGTTCTACCAGTCCATCTTCGGTGATGAAGGACTGGACCTGAACATGGCCCGCTACAACGTGGGCGGCGGCAATGCCTCCGATGTTGCCTACGGCTACCCATTCATGCGCCAAGGCGCTGCCGTGCCTGGCACGTGGAAAGATGACGCCACCGGCTCCGGCACGTATGGCAATGGCGTAACCACCAAGCAGGCCGACAAAGACAAGCTGGCTGCGGCATTCGACCCGACTGACGACAACCAGTATGACTTCTCCAAGTCCGCCGCCCAAGACTGGTGGATTGAGCGCGGTGCCACCGGCGATAACCCTGACATCACCGACGTAGAGGCCTTCGCCAACTCCGCTCCGTGGTTCCTGACCAACAGCGGTTACGCCACTGGTGGACGCAACTCCGGTAGCAATAATCTTGCAAACCCTGAGAAATTCGCTCAGTACATGGCCAAGAACGTCGAGCACCTCGAAAGCCTTGGCGCAAACGTTGACACGGTCGAGCCGTTCAACGAGTCCGAGACCAGTTACTGGGGCACTCCGGGCGACATGGCTTCGAAGTACACCGATGAGAGCGATGACAACACCAAGCTCATTAACAACTACTGGGATAAGTACTACTCCGACAAAGATAGGTCCGTCACCCCATACTCCAACGCGCTGAAGAAGCCGCAGGAGGGTATGCATGTCAGCAACGCCCAGCAGCAGCAGACGATTACCGCACTCGCTGAGGCGCTCAAGGACAATGATGACACCATCATCGCAGCCACCGATGCCACGAACTCCGCCGACTTCGTCAAGTCGTACAACCAGTACCCGCAGGCGATCAAGGACCTTATCGGCCAGTACAACGTTCACGCCTACTCCGACAGCAACCAGATGCAATCGCGCGATATCGCTCAGGCAGACGGCAAGAAGCTGTCGATGAGCGAGGTGGACGGCTCCTGGCAGTCCGGCTCCTACAACCCGTACGGTTTCGACAACGCGCTGGGCATGATGAGCAAGATCAGCTCCAACGTCACCCGCCTGCAGTCCAAGGACTTCACCTTCTGGCAGGTGGTCGAGGACCTCTACAACATGCAGATGGGCTCGAACGTGAACCCGGCCGGTGAAAACACCAACTGGGGCACCGTGCTCATCGACTTCGACTGCACCGTGGCTGGCATGGACGGCAAGCTCTACTCCGAGCGCCGCGTGAACAACAACGGCGGTACCACCGATGGACTTGAACCGTGCACGGTTATTGCAAACGCCAAGTACAACGGCGTCAAGGCCATCACCCACTTCATCCACGCGGGCGACAAGGTCATCGCCAACAACGATGAGGACAACAACATGACTGCCACCTCCGACGATGGCAAGACACAGACCGTCATCCACCGCAACTCCGGCACCTCTGACCAGACCTTCGTCATCGACCTGTCGAAGTACGGCGAGATTGCCGACAACGCTTACGGTGAGCTCTATCTGACCACCGAAACCTCTGCCGAAGACAAGAACGTGGGTGTCGATTCCGCCACTCCGGAAGTCTTCGCCAAGACCAGCAACGTCAAGCAAGCTGAAGGCTCTGTGGTGATTGACAAGGCTGCCAAGACCGCTACGGTCACTGTGCCCGCCCGTTCTATCGCCTCCATCCAGCTCACTGGCGTGACCGGCTACGCTAAGGATGCTGCCGTCGAGACCGGCGACACTTACCAGCTCGTTGGTAAGCAGTCCGGCAAGGCCGTGGCTGATACCACTTCTGGTGATTCCGCGCTGTCCCTGGCCAACGTCGCTTCCGATGCCGAGAACGCCAAGAAGCAGACTTGGACCTTTACCCAGATCGAGCAGCCCACCGACTCCGAGCGCCCTGATCTCAAGGCTTATGTGATTACTAACGCCGAAGGCAAGGTGCTGGTGTCCAAGGATGGCACGAACGCGCTTTCCAACGAAACGGTTGGGGCCGCTAAATCCGACCCGGCTGCCAAGTGGATTCTCAACACTTCCGATGGTTCGACCTACCAGCTGCTCAATGCCGCGACTAAGACGAACCTTGATGTGGATAACTCTGGTACCACAGTCGGCACGAAGGTTGGCTTGTGGCAGTCACCGAGCGGCACTTCGCCGTCCGCCAACCAGACATGGACTCTGCGCAATGTAACGCCGACCAGCCAGAAGACCGTGAACGTGCAGACCGCCGTTAACGAGAAGGCCGTGCTTCCGGTCGAAGTCACGCTCTACTACACCTGGGGCGAAGGCAAGGCCACGGTTGCCAACTGGGATACTTCCAAGGTCGATGTGGCCAAGGAAGGCGCCTACGAAGCCACCGCTACCGCCACCGATGTGTACGGCAACGAGTTCAACGTCACCGCTACGGTCTACGTTGGCGCGCTCACCGTTTCCGATCCGGTATCGGCTACAGTGCTGGCCGGCACCAGTGCGAGCGAGGCGAAGGCCGCGCTTGAGGCTGCGCCGGTGTACCTACACGTCAAGGCATCGCCTGCATTCGAGGGCGATGCGGCTAAGGTTACGTGGAACTTCGATGGGCTTGATACCAAGCTCGCCGATGCCAAGGCTGGCGACAACATTGCCGTGACCGGTACTTACCAGCTGGACGACGCGACCACGATTGCACTGAAGGGCGCGATCTATGTCACCGCCGCCACGCCTGAGAATGTGGCCGACACTGCTTCCAACCTGACCGTGACCAACCAGCAGACGGAATACAGCAAGGGCGATCAGTGGAAGAAGCTCACCGATGGTGACACGTCAGCTGAAGCCTGGGTGACGTGGAACTCTGCTGGTGACTATTCCGCCAGCCCGACCGCCACGATTGACTTCGGCTCTGAGTGTGAGCTTAGCAGCGTGACCATCACGTATGGTGACAAGGCTCCGGCTTCCGCCAAGGCCGAGTACGCCACTGATGGCGAGACGTGGATGCAACTCGGTAGCGATGTTAAGCCTGCCGCAGGCCAGACGGTGACGTTCAAGGCCGATAAGGGCACAGTGAATGCCACGAAGGTGCGCATTGTGAACACCGTGAACAACGACTACATGAACGCCACCGAAATTCAGGCATTCGTGACGCCGGTTCAGGGTGCTGCGAAGAACATCGCCGCGGCCTCTGGCACGAACTTCTCGGTGAACTTCCAGGAGGGTGCCTCCGCTTCCAAGGCCATCGATGGTGACACTACGTCAAAGGGTTGGTCCACTTGGGCTTCCACCGCCTCGACGGTGGACCCGGTCGCCACGTTCACCTTCGACGAAGCTCAGACCATCACCGAAGTGAAGACCTTCTTCTACTACGATGGTCGTGCGTCTTGGCCGAAGAGCCAGACGCTGGAATACCAGGATGAGGCTGGCGAATGGCATGGAGTCGGTACCAAGGATGGCTGGAAGATACAGGCCGGCGATGCCGGCTCTGGCTCCGACGGCATCACCGCCGCCGACACCCCGACCGTTGACTTCGTGCTCGGCACCCCGGTAAAGGCCAAGGCCATCCGCCTGACTAACACATTGCAGGACACCAAGGTGTACATCAACGTGGCTGAGATCCAGGTGTTCGCACAAGACAGCACGGTACTCACCCCGCAGCCAGCATCCGATGCCACGCTGGGCGACCTGCGTCTTGACGGCGAAACCGTTGAAGGCTTCGACCCGTCCAAGACCGACTACACGGTTGATCTGCCGGTCGACGCCGAGGCAAACCCGGTGCTGCAGGCCTTCGCCACCGACAATGCCGCCGCCGTCAAGGTGACTGGCGACGCGGTTGAGAACGGCAAGCTTGGCGGCAAGGCCGCCATTACGGTGACCTCAGCCGACGAGTCTGAGACGAAGACCTACACGGTGACCTTCAACGCCTTCACTTTGGCTTCGCTCAAGGTGATCGGACCCACGAAGACCGAGTACGCCATCGGCGACAAGCTCGATACCGCCGGTCTGAAGGTGACTGCCGTCTACCAGAGTGGCGACAAGACCAAGGAAGTGCCGGTCGCTCTTGACGACCCGCAGCTTGCGATTGGCTCGTTCGACTCCACCACCGCAGGCAAGAAGGCGATTACCGTCTCCTACCGTGGTGTGACCGCGACCTTCAACGTCACGGTCAAGGCCAACGCAGTCGCCCCTGGCCCTGAAGAACAGAAGCCCGGCAACACCAACAAGCCCGGTGCCACCGGCAACGGCAACAAGAACACGGTGGCCAACACCGGTTCCAGTGTTGCCGCCATCGCTGGCGCTGTCGCTCTGCTGGCCGCTGCCGCGGGTGCACTGTTCATGCTGCGCAAGCGTGCATAGCACCCTCGCGCAGTAATGGGTGAAGGAACAAGCCGGCAATATTGACTATTGCCGGCCGGTTCCTCCGCTCTTTGACCATAATTGGTCCGACAAGTTGAATACTGAATTTTCAGTATCGGTATATTGATTTGTCGAACCTTTTCTGGCTTCGCGGATAGCGACATAACTGTTTGTTCAAAAAACCGTTATCATCAATCAAGGAACCAAATCAATGAAGATAAACGATAAGGGCAAGGGCGCTCTTATCGCGGCAATTACCGCCGCGGCAACGCTATTGTCATGCGGGCTGGCCGCTGCAAGTGCCAGTGCGGCAGGTGTGGATTACCTGCCTACCATCGGCCAAGTGCCGACATACACCAAGTTCCAGCCCACAGCCGATCCGGGCAAGAACGCTAGCGATTACTTCCAGCCATATTGGTATGCCAAGAACGCCAATGATAATGGCGGCACACACATCCAAGCGCACGGTGGCCAAGTGGTCAAGGTCGGCGACGCCTACTACTGGTATGGCGAAGACCGTTCTAACGGTTACGACAACAGCCCCGGTGTCCATGCTTATATGTCGACAGATCTATACAACTGGACCGATCTTGGTGTGGCGCTGCGTGCGGTGACCAGCAAATCTCAGTTGACGGATAAGAGCAATGCCGATTACGCCTACTTCGACAAGGCCTACAACCTGACCAAGTCCGACGGCAGTGTGGACGCTGCCAAGGCCGACGCAATCTTCCCGTACCTCAACACCAACCCCGATCAGGATGGTGATGGCGCGGTTGATTCCGTACAGGGCATTTTCGAGCGTCCGAAGATCATCTACAACAAGAAGAACAAGCAATACGTGCTGTGGTGGCATTCCGATGGAAGCACCACGCCGGGCGGTTCCAACTATGCACGTGCACTTGCGGGCGTGGCTGTTTCCGACAATCCGGCGGGCCCGTTCACTATGGTGGGTGCCTATCGTTTGCCTAACCAGAACAATTGGAAAGAAGCCGCAGGTAACCCCAGCTGGGGTGAGAACGGTGACAGCCGCGATATGACTGTGTTCGTGGACCCGAAGGACGACAGTGCCTATGTACTGTATTCTTCCGAAGCCAATGCCACGCTGTACATCGCCAAGCTCAACGATGATTACACCAATGTAGTCAAGACCACGAATGTGGACCAGTCCGAGGGACAAAAGCAGTACTCTGCTGACGGGCAGTACCCATACATTCTTGCAGACTCTACTACGGATGCCCCGGTGCGTGGCGAAGATTTCCAAATCGTCAAACAAAATGGTTCGCTGGAAGCTCCTGCCGTATTCCAATATGACGGGCGTTACAACATCATCGCATCTGGTGCAACCGGCTGGGCCCCGAACAAGCAGACCTACTACACCGCCGACTCCATGCTGGGAAACTGGACCCGTGGCGTGGAAAAGGACGATGTCAACGAGAACACGTGGTACAACAACATGCCGGAAGGCGCGGATGGTCTGTTGTCCGTGGGCGATACCCGCGGCACCACATTCGGTTCGCAGTCGGCTAGTGTGCTCGCAGTAGACCAGGAGAAAGGTCACTTCATCTACCTTGGTGACCGTTGGGATTCCGGTAAAGCCGATTCCACCTATGTTTGGCTGCCGCTGACCATCGGTGAGAACGGCACCATCGAAATGCACAATCCTGCTCAAGAAGGCGAGCCCGACGGTTGGGATCTGAGCTATTGGGGCAACCATGGTAGCGCCAAGGGCAAGCTGGTCAACTGGACTGTGGAAACCGGCGATGATCTCCCGAAGACCGTGAACACGGGCGGAACCGTTACTCTGCCGGACACCGTCAACGTCAAGGAAGGCGACGATACCATTGCTACCAAGGTGACATGGAATGTGGAAGGCGGTACGGCAGTCAGCAAGTCGACCAAGGCTGCTGGTAACACCTACGCATTCAATGTGCCGGGAACCTACACCATTACGGGCACTCTTGCCGAGAGCAGTAACTTCAATCCGGGCCGTACATTCCGTAGAACCATCGATGTTTCCTGCTCCAACCCGATTTCCGGAAGTTGGAAGGAAGCTCATTGGAAGGGCGGCAGCGCGTGCCAGGTTTCTGCGTCCGGTGGTGCTTATGACTTCACGATTACGGACAACGCCAATCGTGGCGTCTGGACGGATCGCAACGAGGGCAGTGCGGTGTACCAGCCTGATGCTCTGGACGTGAACGAAACGCTGGAAACCACGGTCAAGCCGCTCGACTTGGGCGGTAATGGCGATCCGCGCGCCGGTCTGGTGGTCCGTAACGGTCTTGCTGACGCTAACGGCGGCAAGGGATATGCCACGTTACTTGCCAGCCCAAGCGGCGTTTACATGCAGTACGATTCCAATGCCGATGGCTACATCGATAAGGAAACATCGCATGTTGGTACCGGCTTCGGCGACCAAGTGCAGCTCAAGCTGGAGCGCACCTCAACCGATACTCTGAAAGGCTACTGGCGTGCTTCCGCGAACGATGAATGGCAGGATGTCGCTACGGTAACGCTGACCGGTGCGGACGTAACCGGGCTCGATGCCGGTGCTTTCGCCACGTCGAACAGCAATGCCGGCGCATTCACCGTGGCCTTCAACGGCACTGCGTTCGGTTCGCAGACTGCTGCTGTGGAGTCCATCGCGGCCAAGGGCCCTGAAGCCACTATCGCCAAGGGGCAGACGCTCGCGCATAAGGACGTGACGGTTACCGCCACGCTCACCAATGGCAAAACGCGTGTACTGGAGCCAGATGAATACACGTTGGAAGGCTTCGACACCACCAAATTGGGCGAGCAAACCGTGACGGTACGCCTTGTCACTGATTCTTCAGTAACTGCCACGCTCACCGTGACTGTGGAAAGCAACCTTGCCCGGTTGTTCTGCTCGTCCGCTGCGGCCTCGAAGTATGAGCCGGCCAGTAGCTGGGCCTCCGCTTCTACGGCCGACCTGACTTGCGACAACAATCTGAGCACCAACTGGTCGAACTGGGGCACCGGCGACACCTCGCCGTGGCTCAGCTACACCTTCGATAAGGCATATCAGCTGGGCAAGCTCAGCGTTGCGGTGGATAAGGCCAAGGGCGAGGCCGCTCCGAAGAGCTTCACTGTATCGTACCTAGCTGAAGACAACGCCACGTGGACTGATGCCACGCTGCCGGCAGTCACTGTGAATGGTGCTGCTGGAGCCGTGACGGAAGCCGATGTGAGCGCTCTGCCCGCCGCCAAGGGCATTCGCCTCAACTTCACCTACGCCGATGGCAATGACTATGCCAAGATCGCTGAAGTACGCATCGCCGAAGGTGAAGCAACGCCAAAGCCGCAGCCGTCTAGTAACGCCAATCTTGCTGATCTGACTGTGGATGGCAAGACGGTTGACGGATTCTCCGCGGATATCACCGAATATGCCGGTGCGCTGGCCGGAGACGCTGCTTCTTACCCGACGGTGGAGGCGACTGCTGCTGACGCGAAGGCTACGGTGCAGGTGGAGCAGGCTTCGACCGAGAACAGCGGCGTGGCCACGGTGACTGTAACTGCTGAGGATGGCACGGCGGAAACCTACACAGTGACATTCGGCGAACTGCCTCAGTTGGCTGAGCTTGCTGTGGAAGTGACCAAGGATTCCTATCAGGTAGGCGATAAGTTCAACGCTGCCGATGTGAAGGTATCCGCCATTTACAAAGTCGGCGATACCGAAACGCTGCGCAAGCTGATTGATCCAACTGATGGTGATCTGAAGTTCACTGGCTTTGATTCTGCCACCGCAGGCACGAAGACCATCACCGTCTCTTATCGTGGCGTGAACGCGACGTTCGAAGTCACGGTCACGGCCACGGAGGTCACTCCCGGCCCTGGAGAGCAGAAGCCCGGCGATACCAACAATCCTGGCAACACTGCTAAGCCCGGTAACACTGCCACGAATAAGCCGGCTGCTAATGGCGCTGCGCCCCTTTCGAATACGGGTGTTGCCGTGGCTGCCATTGCGGTCGTGGTTGTGGTGCTGACAGCTGCGGCTGGTGCCTTGCTCGTCATCCGCAAACGCCGCGCATAACCATGGCAACTGCTGAGTGGCGTGGATTGCGTTGCTATTGAGCAATCTGCGATTCACGCCACTCAGCGAGCGCACCCGAGTGCGCCCGAGCTTGCGCAATGCAGGCGCAATACAGTGCAAACAGTACAAAGCAACAATAATGGCCGGTCTGAGCCAGCTGCTCCATGCGAGGGCAGCTGGCTCAGACCGGCCATTGTGTCTGCAAGTACATGCAATTAGAGCATGAACATGTGGAAGCCGTTGAGCGTTACTGGTTGTTTTGCTTTGTTGTTGCGCTCAGCAGTGCGACGGACGTCCGCCCGCAGTGTAGTGCAGCGCTCCGTGAACCAGCGCCGATGTGAAATGCATGTTGCACATGCCCGCTTCTTCTGCTTCGTGCGTGCAGCCGGCGATGCTGCATAGGTTCATACCCCGAATCATGGTCATACCCCCTCTTTGGGATGGCATCCGTGCCGCCATCTGCCTTCAGAGCATAGCGGACAATTGTTGCATTGCCTAGGCGGTACAACGCTTTCTGTGGCCTGTATCACATCCTTGCCGGCGTTCTGCGGCGTGGTTGGGCGTGTACATGTGCTCTTGTGCGGTTTTGTTGTGTGTGATTTGGGTATACGGATAGAGTTTCTTCTCTGCAGTGGCAAGGGCCTCTCGGCCGGCGAGCCGGCTGATTTCTCCCATGCGTTGCTCAATGATTTCCGTTTTGCGAGTCTGAACGGCAAAATAGCTCTGGAGAAGTGCCACTTCTTCTTTCTTTGGATCACCGTTTTGAGCAATGAGATAGCAGGCGTATCGGGTGAGCTTGACGTCCGCGATGGAGCGGGTGGCACCGCTGCCGAGAGTCACGTCTCGCGTAGTGTCACGGAAATGGGATTCAACGGATACGCCGGAATTGTCGCAAGCTTGCTTGGCTCGTGTAATAGCTTTGCTGAAGTTTTCCCATCTGTCGTACCCCATATAGGTCATTAGCTCGCGTGCATACCAATACTCAACTTTGGAGTCCTCGGTGGTGTGTGCGATAGTGCTGAGTTCGCTGGTTTTGCGTGTGATTTCGTCGCGGTTCATGGGTGTGTCCTTATGTTTTTCATGACCATTTTCGTGACTCCACGAAAATGGTCAAAGCCAATAATTGCAATGGTTTTGAGGTATGGGCGCGCTCCGCCCAACTGGTCTGTCTTCGTCCGCCTTTTCGACCAGATACCTCATGGAGCACAATGCCAACGTCGCTACCGTTGGCCCAGCAAATATTCTTAGACGACGCCCCGAAGTGAATATCTATGCGGCTTTCAGAATATCAAAGAGCGTGGAGTGTGTGCATTATGCGTTCCAAAAATAGTTTCTAGTAATGAATTGTTTACGGTGTGAGATATTCTTGGGGTGTTTGCGGCGCTCTGCCGTGTGGCGAATGGGAATGGATGGTGCTCTTATGGGATTTGAGCAGGAAGCAGTTAGTGAACTGTATGCCAGCGTGTGGGGCAATCGTTCGACAATGCAGAGGGAATTCACTCGTGGAGCCCATGGTGAGCAGTTCGTGCTCCGGGAGCTGTCCATGAAGGGGACGCAAACGCCATCGCAATTGGCGTCGGCGCTGCAGGCCAGTTCCGGCCGCATCTCCACTGTGCTGTCGTCTCTGGAGAAGAAAGGCTGGGTCACGCGTGACATTGATTCCAAGGATCGGCGCATTATTCGCGTGAATCTCACTGATTCCGGGCGCGAGCAGTCTCATCGGATGATAGAGGAAATGCGTTCCGCAATTTGCTGGATTTTCTCGCAAATGGGGGAGCGGCGCACGCGCGAATTCGTTGACCTGGTGTCTGAGTTCACCACATATATGTCGATTTGCCATCCGGGGCGGCCTCGGCCGACGGCTGAACAAGTGCGTGAGGCATTCGTAGAGCGGGACAAGTGCGTGGCTGAACACATGGCAGCTAAGCGCGCGGAGGCTGAGCGAGACTAGCTTCCTCCCGCTGGCGGGTCTCTCCCTCCGTCACTGCTGCGCGGTGACACCTCCCTCGTCAGAGGGAGGTAAAGGTAATTGAGGACGCTCACAGCGAACATGCAGAAGTGCGCGTAATATCTCACAGTGTAAGTAATCAAACAATAGAAACTATTAAGACATCGTGAACCGATAATCGCCGATAACCCAGCCAACTTAAGAACCAATCGTCAATAACCAATAACCAACCCAACCAACACAAGGGGAAACCAATGCTTCGCATCATGAAATACCTCTCCAAAGCGGAGATCGGTCAGATGCTCATCGCTCTGGTGACCATCGTCGGGCAGGTCTACTTCGACCTGAAACTGCCCGACTATATGTCAGACATCACCACGCTGGTCGAAACGCCGGGCAGCCACATGAAGGACATTTGGATTGCCGGCGGCAAGATGCTGCTCATCTCGCTCGGATCCGCGGCGTGTGCCATCATCACCGGCTACATCGCTGCGCGCGTGGCGGCCTCGTTCACCCAGCGTCTGCGCTCGCTCGAATTCCGCAAGGTCGAGTCCTTCGGCCCGGCCGAAATGAGCAAGTTCTCCACCGCCAGCCTCATCACCCGCTCCACCAACGACGTCACGCAGGTGCAGATGTTCATCACCATGGGTCTGCAGCTCATCGTCAAATCGCCGATTATGGCAGTATGGGCCGTGTGCAAGATCGCCGGCGAAGGCTTCGAATGGACGCTCGCCACCGGAATCGCCGTAGTGATTCTGCTGGCGGCCATCGTCATCATGATGGCCATGGTCATGCCGAAATTCAAGGCCATGCAGGCCCTGACCGACAACATCAACCTCGTGGCCCGCGAGAACCTCACCGGCCTGCGTGTGGTGCGCGCCTACAACGCCGAGGACTACCAGGAAGCCAAATTCACCAAGGCCAACAAGGACCTCACCGACACCCAGCTGTTCACCAACCGCGTCATGGCGTTCATGATGCCGCTGATGAACACCATCATGAACGGTCTGATGCTTGCCGTCTACTGGATCGGTACCTACCTGATCGATGCCGCCGGGCTCAAGGACAAGCTCACCGTGTTCTCCAACATGGTCGTGTTCTCCAACTACTCCGTGCAGGTCATCATGAGCTTCCTGCTCATGAGCATGGTGTTCGTGCTCTGGCCGCGCGCCGACGTGTCCGCGCAGCGCATCATGGAGGTACTCGACACCGAGCCGATCGTCGAGAACGGCACCAAAACCGCCGCCGACGTGGCCAAAACCGGTCAGCGAGGCACCGTGGAATTCCGCAACGTCAGCTTCACCTACCCGGATTCGCGCGAGGCGATGCTGGAAGGCATCAACTTCACCGCCGAGCAGGGCCAGACGGTGGCGTTCATCGGCTCCACCGGCTCCGGCAAGTCGTCTCTTATCAATCTCGTGCCGCGCTTCTATGACACCAGCCAAGGCCGGGTGTTGGTCGACGGCGTGGACGTGCGCGACTACGACCTGAAGGCCCTGCGCGACAAGATCGGCTACGTGCCGCAGCAGTCCGTGCTGTTCAAGGGCACCGTGGCCTCCAACGTGAGCTACGGCGATCAGCCGGGCGACCCGGCGGAGGTCGAGATGGCCGATACCTCCACCCCGGCCGGGCGCAAGCGCGAGGCCGCGTTGATCGCCGCTGGCAAGGCTGCGGAAGGTGCCGATATACCGGCCGAGCAGCTGAATCGCGTCAGGGCCGCCGCCGACGTGGCGCAGGCCAGCGAGTTCGTGGCGCGCATGGACGGCGGGTATTCCGCCGCGATCGCCCAAGGCGGATCGAACGTGTCCGGCGGCCAGAAGCAGCGCCTGTCGATTGCGCGCGCGGTGTACCGTCACCCGGAAATCCTGATTTTCGACGACTCGTTCTCCGCGCTCGACTTCAAGACCGACCGCGAAGTGCGCGACGCGCTCGCCCGCGAGGCCAAGGATTCCACCAAGCTCATCGTGGCCCAGCGCATCGGCACCATCATGAACGCCGACCGCATCGTCGTGCTCGACGACGGCAAGGTCGTGGGTCAGGGCACGCACAAGGAACTGCTCGACAACTGCGACGTATACCGCCAGATCGCCGAATCCCAGCTCAGCCAGTCGGAGCTTACGGCGTAGGGGGGGCGGCAGCGGTAGCTCCCCATGTCAGGGGCTGAGCCGTAAAGGGAACAGCCCAGTGGGCTGTTCCCAGGCGAAGACGAGCTGATAAGCGAGCGAATAAAACAGCACAGCTGACTGAGGGGTAGTCGCGTACGGCTTCTCTCCCTCCGGCGCTTCGCGCCACCTCCTTCATCAGAGGGAGGTCAATACGGACTTTTAAGGAGTAAAACAAATGCCAAGAGGACCAATGGGCGGCAGGCGTGCCGTCGAAGAGCCCCATGATTTCGGCAAAGTCATGGGCAAGCTCGTGAACTATTGCCGCAACTATCTTCCCGTCATCATCATCGCGCTCATCCTGGGCGCGGCCGGCACCGTCTGCCAGATCATCGGCCCGGACAAGCTCAAGGACATGACCAACGAAATCGTCAAAGGTCTGCCCGCCATCGTTAACGGCAAGCCGGTGATGAACTCGGTCGATTTCGGCACGGTGGGCCACATCGCCTGGACTTTGGTGGCCCTGTACGTGGGCTACGCCGTGCTCGGCTACGTGCAAAGCTGGATGATGGCCAACGTCACCCAGCGCACCGCCCAGCGACTGCGCGAGTCCATCTCGGTCAAAATCAACAAACTGCCGCTCAAATACTTCGACAAGGTTAGCTACGGCGACGTGCTGTCGCGCATAACCAACGATGTGGACGCCATCGGCCAGACGCTGGGCCAGTCGCTCGGCTCGCTGATTACCTCGGTGACGCTGTTCGTGGGCGCGCTGGTGATGATGTTCTACAACAACGTGATCATGACCCTGTGCGCCATCGGTGCCAGCCTCATCGGCCTGATCATCATGATGGCCATCATGAAGTCCTCCCAGAAGTACTTCGCCCGGCAGCAGATGGCGCTGGGTGACGTCAACGGCCACGTGGAGGAGATGTACGCCGGTCACCTCATCGTCAAGGCATACAACGGCGAGGCCGATTCGATTCGTCGCTTCGAGAAGTACAACTCGGACCTCTACGAGTCCGGCTGGAAGTCGCAGTTCCTCTCCGGCCTGATGATGCCGCTCATGAATTTCGTGGGCAACTTCGGCTACGTGGTGGTGTGCGTGGTGGGCGCGGCGCTCGCGCTCGACGGGCAGATCGAGTTCGGCGTGATCGTGGCGTTCATGATGTATGTCCGCCTGTTCACCCAGCCGTTGGCGCAGTTCGCCCAGGCCTTCCAGAACCTGCAGCGTTGCGCGGCGGCCGCCGAACGCGTGTTCGGCTTCCTTGAGGAGCCGGAGATGGAGGACGAATCCGGCAAGTCCGCTTTGCTTGGGACCAACGGCCACGAAGTGAAGGGCGACGTGGAATTCAGCCACGTACAGTTCGGCTACGAACCGGGCAAGCCGATCATCCACGACTTCTCCGCCTCCGTCAAGGCCGGGCAGAAGGTCGCCATCGTCGGCCCGACCGGTGCCGGCAAGACCACCATGGTCAACCTGCTCATGCGCTTCTATGAGATTTCCGGCGGCTCGATCGCGATTGACGGCGTGGACACCAAGTCCGTGCCGCGCTGGAACGTGCACGACCAGTTCTCCATGGTGCTGCAGGATACGTGGGTGTTCCGCGGCACTGTGCGCGAGAACATCGCCTACTCCAAGCCCGGCGTGACCGACAAGCAGATCGAGGATGCGTGCAAGGCCGTGGGCCTCGACCACTTCATCCGCTCGCTGCCGGACGGCTATGACACCGTGCTCGACGACAAGTCGTCGCTCTCCCAGGGCCAGAAGCAGCTGCTCACCATCGCCCGTGCGATGGTGCAGGACGCGCCGATTCTGATTCTCGACGAGGCCACCTCATCGGTCGATACCCGCACCGAAGAGCTGATCCAGAAGGCCATGGACGCGCTGACCGTGGGGCGTACGAGCTTTGTGATCGCGCATCGCCTCTCCACGATTCGCGACGCCGACATGATTCTCGTCATGAACCACGGCGACGTGATCGAGCGCGGCACGCACGACGAGCTGCTGGCGGCGGGCGGCTTCTACGCCGACCTGTACAACAGCCAGTTCGCACTCGCTGACTGACGGATTGTTTCCTGCGTTAGCGGATTAGCGGATTAGCTATACTCGGCTCCCCTCTCCGAGGGGAGCCGTCAGCGTAGCTGACTGAGGGGAGCAACCCATCGGTCCACCCGAGGGATGTGATACTGATGATTTCGTACATTAGTGTGTGAAAAAGCCGCCGGGAAAATTGGGGGATTGGGCGGCGGTGCGGTTGGCGTTGAGAATGGCGCATTCGAAGGGGAAGTGAGCGCGCAGCTGGGTGGCCGGGGTGGTGAACAGGGCGGTGGCGAGGCCGTCGGCCAGTGTGACAGGGACGTGTGCCGCAACGGTGTTCGACGAATCGTCGGTATCGCGGTTTGCCGTTGTCGAGGCATTGCTGCCATGCGTCGATGTCTTCGTGGTTATGGCGCTCGATGGCGGCGTGACGGCCACCCATGTGGCGGCTACATCGTCAACCGGTAGTCCGTCGATGGCGTTGAGCAGATGGTGAAGTTGGTGACCTGCGGCGTCAGACCAGTGGCGGCGGCTGGGGGAGCTCGCGCAGAATGCGCCGTGGCTGATTTCGACCGTACCTACGGCGTTGGCCGGATCGGCAGGATCTTCAAGGGCGATGGTGATTGGTTCGTCCGTGTGCACTAGCAAATCACCCCCGGCGTCGATGACGTATTGAATGGGTTGAGGGTGACCCGCGCCATCACCCAACATCCCCGCAAGCAAATCCACCAAATACCCCTTACCGCACGCGCCGAAATCGAGCGCGACCGGTCCGCGCGTCACCAGTGTTGTGCCATGCCGCTCAACGTCGGCTGACCAAATGGCTCGTCCGTGGATCGCGCCTGCATGTTCAGCGGCATCTGGCGCAGGCGTAAACGAATACGACTCGTCATAGCCAAGCCGAATCAAATCCTCGCCCACGCACGGGTCGGTCGCCCCATCGGTTGCCGCAAACAGGCGGTCGTACAGGCCAAACAGACCCGATGCCCAGTCGGGAAAATCGAACGTGCCGCCATGTGCGGCCGTGCGCATCCGGCCGACGATGGAATCATCGCGGAATCGAGATAATACAACCTCATATTCATGGATGAACGAGCCAATACGATCGCGTATCTCATCGTCCAATACGCTCTCGGTGTGCACCAGTAATCCGGTCCCCAACGCATCAGGAAAAGCGTATACGTATGGCAGTTGCTCGGTCAGACTTGTCATGCCCACTATCGTAGAGCGCATGGTGTGCCGGTGTATACTGGATTTTGACACTGTGTCAATGTTGATTCGGAGGTTGTGAGAATGGGCAATGCGACTACAGCAAGTGTAACGGGTGTGCAAGTTGCACCGGCGAAGTCAGCCATCAGAGATCTCCCCATCGCCAAAGTGTGGGCGTTTGCGGTCGGCCAGTTCGGGTGGGCGCTGCTTTCCGGCATCATCTCCAACTGGCTCGTGTATTTCTACCAACCTGACCAGGAGACCATCTCCCAAGGTCAGACCGTATTCGTGCCGCAGGGCCTGGTCGTTCTCGGCATCGTGACCGTGGTGGGCGGCATCACCGCCTTCGCCCGATTCTTCGACGCGTTCGTGGACCCGGCCGTGGCGTCTCTCTCCGACCGTTGCGACGCCAAATCCGGCCGCCGTATGCCGTTCCTGAAATTCGCCGCCCTGCCGCTCGCGGTGGTCACCGTGCTCGTGTTCTGGAGCCCGATCAACGGCACCAGCTGGGTGAACGCGGCGTTCCTGTTCGTCACCGTGATCGGCTACTACATCGCCCTCACGTTCTACTGCACGCCGTACAACGCGCTCATCGCCGAACTCGGCCACGACTCCAAGCAGCAACTCACCATCTCCACCGCCATCTCCTTCACTTGGGTGGCCGGCACGGCCATCGCGTACGTGGCGCCGGTGATTTGGGGCGCGTTCGTGCCGATGATGGGCCGCATCACCGCCATCCGCGTGACCTTCACCATCATGGCCGCCGTGGCGTTCGTGTGCATGCTGGTGCCGCCGCTGGCCATCCGCGAGAAGGACTACGTCAACTCCCATCCCACCTCCGAATCGACCATCGAATCCCTGAAGCAGACGTTCGGCGACGGCGAATTCCGCAAGTTCGTATGCTCCGACGTGGTCTACTGGGTGGCCATCACCACCTTCCAGACCGGTCTGCCGTTCTTCGTGACCAGCCTGCTCAAGCTGCCGGAAACCACCACGACCATCTACTTCGTGCTCATGACCGGCGTCTCTGTGCTGTTCTATCTGCCGGTCAATATTCTGGCCAATAAGGTCGGCAAGAAGAGGCTGCTGCTGGTTGCCTTCGTGATCTTCACCTGTGCGTTCGCATTTGCCGGCGCCCTTGGTTCGGCCGTGCTCGGCTTCATTCCGGCGATGGCCCAGGGTTTGGCGCTCTCGGTGGTCGGCGCGATTCCGATGGCCGCGTTCGGCATCCTGCCGCAGGCCATCGTGGCGAATATCGCCGACGCCAGTTCCAAGACCACCGGCCAGGACCGTCAGGGCATGTTCTACGCGGCCCGCACCTTTGCGATGAAGATGGGCCAGTCCGTGGCCATGCTGCTGTTCACCGGCGTCTCCACCATCGGCATGGCGTCCGGCGCGGGCTACCGCATCGCCGCCGTGTGCGCGGCCGTGCTGTGCGGTCTGGGCGGCATCGTGTTCGCGTTCTACAACGAAAAGAAGGTGCTGGGCGTGCTGGAGACGTGATGACGTTGCCGGGTGCCGCCGCGGTATCCATGCGGAGCGGTGTGGGTGACTTGCCCCGTCTGCGACACCGAAACGTTACCGTGTCGACACGCGTGCGACACTTCGGCGTCAAATTGCGTTTGACCGTACTCCGTACTATATTGTTGCGAGTTGCTTTGCGGAGCAAAGTAACATCCAAGGGGCTGTAGCTCAGTTGGTAGAGCGCTTCGTTCGCATCGAAGAGGTCGCGGTTTCGACTACCGTCAGCTCCACGAGGCCCTCTGCATTCATTCCACCGCAGAGGGTCTTTTCATTTGTTTTCGTTGAAATTCTGCCATCTCGCGTTTCAAGGGGCTGATTTGGGGTTTGCCGGAGGTCTACTTGCGTTTCGAGGGGCTGATGGTCAAGTAGATACGCCGCCAAAATGGCGGAATAGCGTTGCGTCAAAGCCGTTTGTATCGGTGCTTCACCGGATGAGGAGCCCCTTGAAACGGAAGTAGACCTCCGGAACATGTGAAATCAGCCCCTGCAAAGGGAGAATGCCTCGATTTCGCCATGGATTGTCGTGGATTGCTCTGTGGCATGGGCAATACTGGGAGTATGACAAGCGCAGATGAGTTGAATGAGCAGTATGACGCTGACGGTAGCGTGACGCAAGTGCCTGAACGCAATGATGAAGTTCATGCCGGCGAATCCGCCGTCGCCCAATCCCGCGAATCGGCCGTGACCATCCCCGCCGGCACCGTGGTGCTCGCCGCCACTCCGATCGGCAATGTCGGCGACGCTTCAGCCCGTCTGGTGGCCCTCTTGGAACGGGCCGATATCGTGGCCGCCGAAGACACGCGCCGCCTCTACGATCTCGCCCGTCGCCTCGGCGTCTATGTGAACGGTCGCGTCATCGCCTATCACGACCACAACGAGCGCGACAAGGCCGACGGCCTGCTCGACCAGGTCGAAACCGGCGCCACCGTGCTCGTCGTATCCGACGCCGGCATGCCCACCATCAACGACCCCGGCTTGGCCATCGTGCGCCGTGCCATTGAACGCGGTCTGCCCGTCACCTGCGCGCCCGGCCCCTCCGCTGTGCTCGACGCGCTCGCCCTCTCCGGGCTGCCCACCGACCGCTTCTGCTACGAAGGCTTCCTACCGCGAAAGCATTCCGAGCGCGTGCAGTATCTGCGCACGCTGTTGCCCGAACGCCGCACCATCGTGTTCTACGAGACGCCTCATCGCATTGCCGATTCGATGGACGATCTGCTGGACGCGTTCGGCCCGAATCGCCCGATGGCCCTGTGCCGCGAACTCACCAAGGATTATGAGCAGATTCGTCGCGGCCCGATTGACGAGATTCGCCAAAGTGTGATTGATGATCCGCCCCGTGGCGAGATGGTGCTGGTCATCGGCGGCGCGTCCAACGAGGAGGCCGAAGCGGCCGCGCCCAGCACGTTGAGCGTGGATGACATGGCCGTGCTCTCCATCGACCGTGCTTTGGAGGACGGCCTGCGTATCAAGGACGCCATCGCGCAAGTGGTGCAGGAGCATCCACTGGCTGACGGATCGTTGGCCAATCGCAAGCAGGTGTATGCGGCTGTGCTGAAAATCAAGGGATAGCGCAGCAGCCGGCGATTATCTCCCCGTTACGCTTCCATCGACTCGAACAATATTTCCAACGCCTGCCGGACCCCGGGCCCACCACGCTGCGAGACCAATTCCAGCAAAGGCGCGTCGGCTTTGGGATTGGCAACCAGCCATTTACGCAGTTCGGGCACGTGATATGCGATGTGCCAGAGCACGGCAACATCTGTATCGGGCGAACATGCCACCGCGGGCGTAAGTCTGATGGGCGGTTCAGGCGGCGCGGTCATATCCGAGATTGCGCGCGATGCGGATTCGGATGAGTGTGCCGCCGCCGCGTGGCGAGGCAGCCGTTGCGCCTGCCGCAAATGCCGTAAACGGTGAGCGGCATGGCGGCCTCTGCGATGGCCTCTGACAATGAACCCCCTCGTCATGCGCATTGCTCCAAAGCCGGTTCGTCCATCTCCTGCTGCACCGATTCAAAAAACATGCGTGCGCGTCCGGCGTACTTGTGATGCCGATGCTCCTTGACGATTTGCAGACAGTCGTTTGGCCGAAACTGGTACGCGGACATCAGCTGGCACACCAGTGCGTTGACGGTGGAAGGATCGGGGATGTCTTCAGGACTCATCACCAGGTCGCAAGCCGTACGGGCTGGCGTGGTGACAGGCAGCCCGCCGAGCTTGATGATTTGCTCCGGCAACGTCAATCTTTTGAATACGCGGATACGGCGGCTGACGGATGCCGAGCGGAAGTGCGATGTGGAAATCACGTCTATGGTACTCGGAAAGTCGGGGCCTCCCAGCCATACCCAAGCGGCGGTCATCGAACACACCACAGTGCCAAACGGGGCGACCTCCGCGACGATTTTCGCGCGACCATACAGTGTGCCCGAATGCTCGATCCAGTAGCCGGCGGAATCGTCGAGCTTACGTAACGTGCCGAAGGCGGCCAGACGGTTAAGGCTGAGCGGTCCCGGCAGATCCTTGGTAAACAGTATCGGCGGCACCGCAGGTTGCGCGGTTGCCGGCGAGGCGACTGTTGTGATGTCCGTCATCGGACCTGCTGTGATATCCATGACCGAACAATATGCAGAAATGCGGCTTGCGCGCCACCGGATAGGCGAAAACGGTGGATAAGTGCATAACTTTACTAGGTACGCAAATGATGTGGATAACTCGGTGGATATTGGCAGGCGGAAGTGTGTGCGGATGTGCGTGGGCGTGCGTACGGATGGGTGCGCGGATACGTGTGCGAATGCGTATGTGGATAAGCGCGCAAGAGGTGTACAGATAAGTATGTGGGGAAGTTGCGGGTGGATAGGTGAGTGGGATGAGGATGGCGGCGCGGCAGCTATCCGGGCGTGTCCCCGCCGCGCCGGATAATCAAGCCTTATGAGTCATGTTTTGGTGAATGTTGCTTGGCCGTATGCAAACGGCCCCCGTCATATCGGCCACGTCGCGGGATTTGGTGTGCCCTCCGACGTCTACGCGCGCTACGAGCGCATGAAGGGCAATGATGTGCTCATGGTGTCCGGCACCGACGAGCACGGCACCCCGATTCTCGTCGAGGCGGAGAAGGAAGGTCTCACTGCCCAGGAACTGGCCAACCGTTACAACCGCGTGATCGCCAAGGATCTGTGCGACCTCGGCCTGAGCTACGACCTGTTCACCCGCACCACCACCGGTAACCACGAGCACGTGGTGCAGGAGATGTTCAAGCAGTGCTTGGAGAACGGCTACATCTACAAGGGCACCCAGCAGGTGGCGATTAGCCCGTCCACCGGCCGCACTCTGCCCGACCGCTACATCGAGGGCGAGTGCCCGATTTGCCACGCCGAAGGTGCGCGTGGCGACCAGTGCGACGCCTGCGGCAACGAGCTCGACCCGGACGAGCTCATCAACCCCGTCTCCAAGATCAACGGCGAAACCCCGCGCTTCGAGCAGACCGAGCACTACTTCCTCGACCTGCCGGCGCTCGCCGAAGCCAACAAGGCATGGCTGGAGACCCGCAAGGGCTGGCGTACCAACGTCATCAACTTCTCGCTCGGCCTGTTCAAGGAGGTCAAGCCGCGCGCCATCACCCGTGACATCGACTGGGGTATCCCGGTGCCGGTGAAGGGCTGGATTGACAACCCGAACAAGAAGCTGTACGTGTGGTTCGACGCCGTGATCGGCTACCTGTCGGCCTCCATCGAATGGGCCCGCCGCCAGGGCGACCCGGAGAAGTGGCGCGAATGGTGGAACGACCCGAGCTGCCCGGCCTACTACTTCATGGGAAAGGACAACATCACCTTCCACTCCCAGATCTGGCCGTCCGAAATGCTGGCGTACAACGGCAAGGGCTCCAAGGGCGGCGAAACCGGCCCGATGGGTCCGCTCAACCTGCCTGAGCAGGTGGTGGCCAGCGAGTTCATGACCATGGAAGGCAAGAAGTTCAGCTCCTCCCGCGGCATCGTGATCTACGTCAAGGACATCCTCGCCCGCTACCCCGTGGACGCCGTGCGCTACTACATTTCCGTGGCCGGCCCCGAATCCTCGGATTCCGACTTCACGTGGGCCGAGTTCGTGCGCCACAACAACGAGGAGCTCGCCTCCTCGTGGGGCAACCTGGTGAACCGCGTGGCCAACCTCATCAACAAGAACTTCGGCGAGATTCCGCCGCTGGACGAGGATTCGATGACCAACGAAGACCGTGGCCTTCTGGAAGAGGCTTCCGCCGCGTTCGACGTGGTCGGCTCCTCCATCGAAACCCACCACCAGAAGCACGCCCTGTCCGAGGCGATGCGTGTGGTCGGCGACATCAACAAGTACATTTCCGCCACCGAACCGTGGAAGATTAAGGACGACCAGGCTCGTCTCGGCACCGTGCTGCACGTGGCCGCTCAGGCCGTGTCTGACGCGAACCACCTGCTCGCGCCGTTCCTGCCGCACTCCGCACAGAAGGTGTGGGAGGCGCTCGGCGGCACCGGCACCTTCTCGCCGCTGCCTGAGCTCAAGGAAGTCGAGGATCTCGACAAGCCCGGCTTCACGTACCCGATCATCACCGGCGATTACGAGCTCGGTGTGAACGTGCACCCGTGGAAGAGCGAGGCAATCGAGGTCGGCGCCATGGTGCCTAAGCCCGCACCGATCTTCGCCAAGATTCCGACCGAGGCCGTGGAAGAGGAGCTGGCTCGCTTCGATGAAGCGTTGGCTGCTCGCCGTGCCGCCGAAGCCGAACGTCTGGCCGCCGAGAAGGCCAAGCTCGCCGCCGAGTGATTCGGCATTGCTAGCTCGTAGCTGACGGGCCACCTCGCACATGAAGTGTTGCGGGGTGGCCCGTTGCCGTATGTGCGGCCTAGCCCCGACAATGCGAGGCCGGTTGTCGGGCGGCGTTACAAACCCGTCACAGTTTGCCAAGACTTTTCTCAGACAAGCACATCGAATCCCCAAGAAAGAGACGGTTATATAGAAGATGTCAACGGAATGAAGTTCATACCGGTGGCGAGGTTCTTCCGAACCCCATAACTGAACCCTTCTTCTCTCTTCTCTCTCACCCGGCGGCCCCCTCCGCCGGGTTTCTTCGTTTTGGGCCGCATCATGCAACGCAAGTTACGCTGCTGTCCAGCTACATCCACGCCGCTCGAAGCCGTGATCCGCCACACCAAGCACGGGGCGCGGTGATTCGGAGCATTGCAGGATTCCTCCATGCTTCCGGTTTGGGGGGTGCTGCTTGATTCCTCTACTTCCAGCGAAACGTTGCTATCGCGGTATGGTCGCATGCCTGTTAAGCATTGAAGCATCTTATCTATGCGCAGTCGGTGTCCCGGTGGTGACGGCAACCGATTGACGTGCGAACCGGGCCAGATTTCGTTGTCCCGGTTCGTGATTTTGGCCTCTTTTTGGGAACCGGGACAGACCATCCCGTGAGCGCTCAATGTATGCAAATCCAGAAGCCCGGAATTCCGCCGATGTGTGATGGCGGATATTGTGCGGTAGGGCCGAATTGGCGATTTTTCGAGGGTGTTTCTGTCCCGGTTGCTCAAAAAGAGGCGAAATGGAGAACCGGGACAACGAAATCTGGCCCGGTACACACATAAATCGATTGACGTCGTTACCAGGACATCGGACACCGTGACGTATATCGCGAACCGCATAATATGGCAGTACGCAACGCAGATGATGTGCGGATTCGCCGGACGTAACATGGCGTGTGACACACAACAGTGCCATGCGGTCGGGGCCACGCGACCAAATGGGGTGCGATGAATGGCATATGCGTTGCAGCAAGCGCGCGCAATCGTATCGATGTCAGCTCAGTGCGCCCCGGTGGATTTCCGTCGTTTCCGCCGGGCAAGTTCATTGAGCGGCGTCGCTGTCAAGGTGAAATCGAATATGGAGCCTCGCAACGCCAGCTGTCGCCCGGCTCGGTAGGCGAGTTCGGCTTGAGACGGTTCATCAGCCATATTCGCGGCGGTGGCGATGAGGACGATCCAATGATGATGCCGTAACAGTTCGCGCTTGTCGTTGTCTCGCCGCCACTGGGCCTTGTCTGTGCGATGATGATCGCCGTCATATTCGATGGCGACGCGGAATTCGGGCCAAGCGAGATCGAGTGTTATCGGCGCACCATTGCTGAACGTCGCGCCGGGCACTGTGTAATTTGTCACGGCTCGTGGAAGCCCGTATTGCGTGGTTGTGATACGGGTCTCTGATTCCATCGGAGAATCCACGCGCGGTGCAATAAATTCAAGTGCGATCATGCATGTGGCTTTCGCGTTGAATTTCGGAAGTTCGCTGACCTGCCGCACAAAGTCCTGATAAATTTCGTCGGCGGTGCGGCCGCCCGATAGGCTCGGCTTGCGCGCTATTGCCGTAAGGGTTGCGTCGCCAAGTATGACCAATGATTCCAATGACATGTGAGCGGCGAGCTGCGCCCAAGTATGTACCAGATCCAGCGCGTGCACATGCTTGTTGATACGTGCATTGTGCGCGGTGCTTAGCGGTTTCCAGATGTGCGGTGTTGTTGGCGGAACGACGGCGCGTATCCGGGTGCGATGCGAGTCGGAGACGGTATGGAGCTCGGTGGCATTGAGATCGCAATCCTTGGGAAGCGGCACGGATTGCAGTATCAGCGATGTGGTCATGCCGAAGAGCACAGGCTTTCCGAGCTGTTGCGCGGCGTCCGTGCATCGTTTAAGCATTTCCCGCTTACGTTGGGTGAGGATTTCGCTCATAGCGGGCGCAGTGGGGGTTGCCATACGCGGTGGTGAGTATGGCTCGGGCTTGACGGCGTGCGTGGACGCAGCACTCGGTGCCGCGGCATTGTTGGTCCAGCCGGGTGGTTCATCGTCGAATACGCCGGGTGGCGGGGTGGGAAATCCGCTGTTCATAACGCCACCGTAGCGTAGCGGTCGCTTGTTCGCCATGAAAAACGGGGTATGTGGTTCTAGCTTGCTGAGGATGTGGATAACTCTGTGGATAACTAAAGTGCTCCTATGTTTTGCTCACTCTGTGAGGAGTCGGCAAAACATAGGAGCACTTCAGCCGCGGCCAATAGACGGAATATGTCAGCGGCAGCGACGGGTGAGGGGCTGCCAGGGATCAAGCTCGACTGGTTCGGTGGTGAGCAGGGCGCGGGTGGCGTCGTCGAGGTATTCCTTGCGGATGATGAGCTCGGTAACGTAACGGTCGAACCAGGCGTCGGACATGACGTAGTAGCCGTCCTTGCCGGCGTCCTTGCCCCAGCTGTTCTCCACCTTCCAGCGGTTCGGCTTGCCGTCCTCGCCGAGGTTCACGCCGGTGAAGGTCATAGCGTGGTTGCTCGGGCTGTCGCCGTATTCGAGGCCGTGGGCCTTGTCGCCGGTGAATTCGGTGCCGAACAGCTGGTCGACGCGCACCACGGACTGGTCGAAGAAACCGTCCTTGCGCAGGGCGAACTGCGTGCAGTCGCAGGCGAACCAGATCGGGTGGCCGGCGGTGAGCTGGTCAAGCGCGGCCTTCTTGAACACGTCCAGCGGCACGTTGACGAATTCCATATCGCCAGCCTCGGCCACGTTCGCGCTGAAGCGGATGCGGTAGCGCTGGTTGAACGGGCGGTTCTTGAGCGGGGCGTTGGCCAGCGTCACGAAATCGTTGACGTCCACCGGCACGTACTTCTTGTAGAACTCAAGCGGGGTGATGCCGATCTCGCGAATCTGCGGGCGCTCGTCCTTGCCGGTTTTCGGCTTGTCGGACTTGTCCTTATCGCACTTGCAGGCCTTGGCGTCGGATTTGCCCTCGCACTTGCAGGATTCGCCGCACTTGCAGGATTCGGCCTTGCCGTCTGCGTCGGCCTCGGCCTTGCACTTGCAAGCCTCGCCCTTCTTATCCTCATCATCATCCTTGGGGCGCGCGAAGAAGTCGAACTTCTCCGGCGGCTCGCCGAGCGCCACGGCGCAGATGCGGTACACGGTGCCCATGTACTCGTCCTTCAACGCACGCAGCTCGTCCTCAGACGCCCCGGCAGCCGAACGGCGGCGCAGCTCGGCCGCGAACTCGCGCAGCTTGGAGTTGAGGTACTGCTTGAAATCGTCGGAATTACGGGAGTTCTCAGACTCCGGGTAGGCGCTCTTGGGCACTAGGCCGTACTTGTTCACCAGTGCAGCGAACATCTGCCACCAGCCACCATCGTCTGCAGGCGACTCATTGATGGCCTCGAACAGACGCGAATCGGTCGCCTCGTCGAGCGTGCGCAGCACGTTCTCCAGATAAGTGTTCGACTTCTCCATCGCGTCCCAGAAGAACAGGTAGGTCTCGGAGAACTCGAAATCCTCAAGATTCCAGCGATGCATGAGTTCGTAACGCAGCGTGTTCAGGGAGGCGAACATCCAGCAACGGCCGGAACGCTCCTGATTGGTGATCGAACCCTGCTTGAGTTCGATGGAGAAGTCGCGCGGCAGCGCACGTACGCCGCGATAGTCGGTGGCCGCCTTGAGCACGCCGGCCGAAACCGCCGCGTCCGCCGCGATCAGGTTGGCGCGGTCTTTGTTGAAGTCTTCGGTGTACGTACGCAGAAGTTCGGGTTTGATGGCCCGTGCGCTGGCGTTTGCTGTCATGATGATTGATCTTCCATTCATGTAGGCGACGTTTGTGGTCCGTCGGTAGTATAAGTCGCCGTGTATTCGTCGGGCGATTCACCGGGCGAAATCGTACGGGCGGATATGCGCCGGCGATTCCACCCCGCCAACGATTTGTCCACCTTGCTGCTCGCGCGGGCGCACGTATCATATGTACCGATACATATTGTTGACGAATGTCGCATAGTCCAAAGGAGTACGTCATGACTTCGCTGCATAGCAAGCCGCTGGCCCTGAAAAACGTCACCGTCACCGATTCATTCTGGCGCACCGAGCAGGAACTCGTGCGCACGGCTGTGATTCCCTATCAGTGGAACGCCCTGAACGATAACGTCCCCGGTGCGGCCCCCAGCTACTGCATGCACAACTTCAAGGCCGCTGCCGCGCAAAACAAGCGCAAGGATACCCAGGGCAACGCGTTCGTGCCGCCGAAGTACACGTTCCGCGGATTTGAGGCGCTCCCCGAAGACCCGGCCAATCCCGACCCAGACAAGTTCTACGGCTTCGTGTTCCAAGACACCGACTTCTCCAAGTGGGTGGAGGCAGTCGGCTATTCCCTCGCCCATCACCCGGACCCCGCACTGGAACAGACCGCCGACCAAGCCATCGACATCGTGTGTGCCGCCCAACTCGACAACGGCTATCTGGACACCTGCTACATTCTGAACGACATGGATCGCGCGTTCACCAATTTGCGTGATCATCACGAACTGTACTGCCTCGGTCACCTCGTTGAGGGTGCGGTGGCCTACTACCGGGGCACCGGCAAAGACAAGTTGCTCAAGGCCGCCTGCCGTTTCGCCGATTACGTAGACGAGCGCTTCGGTCGCAAGCCGGGCCAGCTGCGTGGTTACCCCGGTCATGAGATTGCCGAGATGGCTTTGGTGAGGCTGTACGAGGTCACCGGTGAGCAACAGTACCTTGATCTGGCCGAATATTTCGTGACCGAGCGCGGCCGGCAGCCGTACATCTTCGATATTCAGGCAGACGAGAACGCAAAGCGCGACGCCGACGCCAACTACAAACCCAACACGGACCCCAACCGGTACGCCTATCACCAGGCGAACAAGCCGGTCACCGAACAAGACGAAGCCGTAGGCCATGCCGTGCGCGCCGGCTACTTCTACTCCGGTCTGGCGGACGTGGCCCGACTGACCGACGGCCAGGACCTCGCCGATGCGGCCGAGCGGCTCTGGCGCAATATCGTCGATAAGAAACTGTACGTTACCGGCGGCATCGGCGGCACGGTGGACGGCGAGGCATTCTCCTACAACTACGACCTGCCCAACGACTCCGCCTACTCCGAGACCTGCGCCGCGATTTCGCTGGCGTTCTTCGCCCGTCGCATGCTCGAGCTCGCGCCAAAGGCCGAGTACGCGGACGTTATGGAGTCGGCGCTGTACAACACCACGCTGGCCGGCATGGCGCTGGACGGCAAGAGCTTCTTCTACGTGAACCCGCTGGAAGTCAATCCGTATGCCTGCCATAAAGACAGCCGTCTGCGCCACGTCAAGCCGGTGCGTCAGAAGTGGTTCGGCTGCGCATGCTGCCCGCCGAACATCGCCCGCATCGTTGAGTCGGTGCAGGAATATGCCTACACGATTGCCGAGGATGGTGGTACGCTGTTCACGCACTTGTATATGGGCGGCGTGGCCAAAGCTGAGTTGAATGGTACGGCTGTGGAGCTGGATGTTACGGCGAACCTGCCGTGGTATGGCGATGGCAAGGCGGTCGTGCGTTTGGGTAATGACGCCGCTGGTGCCTCGGCTCAGGCTCCTGCTTGCTTTACGCTGGCCTTCCGTCTGCCCGGTTGGGTGGGCGATGAGTCCGCTGCTGCCGCCGCGATTACGGCCACGGGCGAGTCTGAGTCTGGGGCCGATAGTTCCCGCGTGACCCGCGAAATCCGCGACGGCTACCTGTACCTGACCGGCGAATGGCGCGACGGCGACACCGTGACGTTCGACTTCCCGATGCCGGTACGTATGCTGGCCGCCAACCCGCTGGTGCGCGAGGACGCTGGCAAGGTGGCGTTTGTGCGCGGTCCGATTACTTTCTGCGCTGAAGAAAAGGATAATGGTGCGAACCTGCACCTGCTGCACGCGGATACGGAGGCACTATTGGCCGACCCGAGCGTGGCCAAGGTCGAGGAGTTCGACTTCCACGCCGGCGCCAAGGGCATCGACGACAAGGGCCAGGGCGAGGTGGAAGATGTGACCCGCCGCATGGTGAAGCTTGAGGTGCCGGCTTGGCGCGAGCCGTTGCCGGCTGCTGTGGCCGCCGCGGGTGAGGGCGCGGCCGACGTTCCGGCGTTCGCACCGCTCTACACCGCCTATGCGCCGGTCAAGCGCGAGCCCGTCACCGCCACGCTCATCCCGTACTTCGCTTGGGCCAACCGTGGCGAAAACGAAATGATCGTCTGGCTGCGCGGCTGATATTTGCTCTCGTCTACTCTGGTAGCCATGGGCATCACGACATGTCGGCTCGAAGGGCCGGTGGACTTTTACTCGGTCGGGCAGTTTGTGTCCGGACCGGGCTGGCGCCACATGCGGCGCACCATCGACACCTTCGAGCTGATGTTCGTGCGTCGGGGCGTCCTGCCAATGCGGGTAGGGGAGCGGACCCTGCATATCGAGGCCGGCCAAATCGCACTGTTGCCGCCGAATGTGGAGCATGCGGGCGCCGACATCATCACGTCTGACGTGGACTTCTACTGGATGCATTTCAAATTGCCGGATGCGCGTGCGCTTCCCGATGACGCAAATCTGCCGCAAGACGATCATTGCCTGTTGTTACCCGATGAACGCACCCTGCCCGATCCCGACCGACTGGCGGTGATGTGTGGGCAACTCATCGACATCTATGCGCGATTCGGCCCGTATTCCAACGCTTACTGCGATTACTTCGCCACCGGCCTGCTGCTGGAAGTCAGCGCGCAGGAGCGGCTGAAGGCTGACTTCGCCACCCATCGCACGCTTGCCGGCTACCGGGGCGACGGCAAGCCCATCACCAGTGCCGACCGCGTCCGGCAGCAACAGGAATGGGCCATGCATGTCGATTCGGCCGGTGCCGCTGGCGATTCGTCCGGCCTGGCGCCGATGCTGGCCATCCGCTCGTGGATTATGGCCAATGCCTTCGACGACATCACCGTGGCCAAAGTGGCCGCGCGCTTCCACTATTCACCCAGCTATCTGACCGCGATGTACCGGCGCGTGTTCGGCGTGGGTGTGGCCGAGCAGATCATCGAATATCGCATCGACCGTGCGCGCGAACTGCTGAGTTCTACCGCTTCCAGCGTGGCGGATATTGCGCGAGAAGTGGGCTACGCCGATCCCAAGTACTTCATGCGCGTCTTCAAGCGCCGCGCTGGCCTGACCCCCGGCCAATACCGCGACGCCTTCCCCGCCCGCCTCTACAACACCGTGTGATTAGGGAAGGTCATGGTCCTAACCCTAGGAAAAGTGCGCATGGGCACCACCACCACATGGGAGCGCTGGGAACGGTTTGACGCATGCCGAAACCTCGCACGTCACGCCGCACGGCACTTGGGCAGTGGGCGCGGCAGTCGGGAATCGCCGCCCTATTCCAGCGTTTCGGCGTTACCTGTTTGCCGAACCGACGGTGGACTCGCGCGGAACCAGTGTGTATCCAATGGTGGCGCGCGTGGCCGGCATGCCAGCGGATTCGTCGGACCTGCCGTCGCCCTGGTCGCGCTGTTCCACGCGGCGGGTGATCATATCGAGCGCGAATTGGGCGAGCTGATCGAGATCCACTTGAACGGTGCTCAGCGTCGGTGTGGTGTACGAACCGGCCGTGGCGCCGTCGAAGCCGATGACTTTCACATCGTCGGGCACGCGGATGCCGTAGTCGGCAAGGCCTCGGATTACTCCGAATGCGGCATAGTCGTTAATGCAGAAGATGCCATCGATGGCCGGGGTGCCTCCCGTTGCCCGCGTGGTGCCCGGGGAACGGGACTCAGTAATGCCATCAGCCGATTGTGCGCGAACCTCGAGCATCGCCTCGGCGATGGCATGACCGGCTTCGATGCCGCTGTCGCTACCGTAACCAATGAAGTTCGTCGATTCGTCATACGGCAACCCGGCGTCAAGCAGTGCGCCGCTGGCCCCGCGCAGGCGCAGTCCGCTGGAACTTTCCACATGCGCCAGTTCGGTTCGTGGCGAATACCCGTCGCCGACGATGGCGATGCGGTGGCATCCGCATTCGATGAGATGCTGCACTGCCGCCCGCGCACCGTCCTCGTTCGGGAAATTCACTGTATCGAACGTGGGCGTTTCCTCGCAGGCGTCAATCAGAACCAGCGGTCGGCCGTGGTTGATCGCGGAAAGCGGCACACCGGCATTCAGGCCCGAAGCGTGGATAATCTCGCCGTCGAACAACTGCCCGGAGAACGGGTTGTTGGCCAGCGCGTGTTTGGCGGCATCCGGAGAGTACCGGGTTTGCTCCACGAACGGCGTCAGCCCGCGCTCGGTGGTTTCGGTGACGAGCGATTCGACGAGTTTGGAGTAGAACGGCGAATCGAATTCGTTGACGATGATGTGGATGATGTTGCTGCGGCCGGACTTCAGCATGCTGGCCGTCAGATTGATGCGGTAATCAAGCTTTTCGGCCACCGCCAGCACCTTGGCGCGCGTGGAATCCTTAACACCCGGCTTGCCGTGCAGCGCATTCGAGGCGGTCATGGGGGAGACCCCGGCGGCTTTCGCTACGTCGCGCAATGTTGGTTTGCCGCTCGGCATAACGTCACCTCATGTTTCGCCTGTGATGGGCATTGGATCATGCCCGTAATGCTTCCAATGGTTGTAACGGTATTCACAACATCGTGTTTTGGCAAATGGTGGCTGTGTGCCGGAATCGCTGAAAATGCTGCGCTTAGGCGATGACGCGCCGAGCGTAACATGCGCTTGCTTGATATCGTTCCGGTGGAAGAATATGTAACGGTACATACGTCGGTGTGCCAAGAGGCCATGAAGTTCGTCGTACGTTGGGATGGGACTCTCCGGGGGAGTGGCGTCACTCTTCACCTATCCGTACGTGCGCGATGCCGATTGGTTTGCGGCTGGCATACCGCCGTAGGGCAACTTATGCGAATATCAACGAAAGCAGGATACGATGACGGATCTTCCGCAGAGCCTTCCTCAGGCATGGCGTCCGCCGATGGGCTGGAACAGCTGGGATTCCTATGGCACGACCCTCACCGAAGACGAGCTGCTGGCCAACGCGCGGTTCATGGCTGAACACCTGAAAAACGCCGGCTGGGATACGCTGGTCATCGACATCGACTGGTACGACCCGACCGCCCGCGCACATGGTTACAACGACAACGCGCCGCTGATTCTCGACGAATACGGCCGTCAGCTGCCTGACCCGGTGCGTTTCCCGAGTGCTGCCGGCGGCAAGGGATTCGGCCCGCTCGCCGCCGCCGTCCACGAACTGGGCTTGAAGCTTGGCATGCACATGATGCGCGGCATCCCGCGTATCGCCGTGGACAAGAACCTGCCCGTATACGGCACCAACTACACCGCCAAGGACGTGGCCGACCTCGACCACGTGTGCAAGTGGAATCCGGACAACTACGGCCTGAACCAATCCCACCCGGGCGCGCAGGCCTGGTATGACGCGCAGCTCGACCTGTTCGCCTCCTGGGGCCTCGACTTCCTCAAGGTCGACGACATGCAGACCCCGTTCCACTCCGACGAAATCGCCGCCTATCATCGCGCCATCGCCAAAGCCGAAGCCAAATACGGCCGTTCGATTGACCTGTCTCTCTCGCCCGGCGGCTGGGTGGCGACGAGCTACGTCGACTTCCTGCGCGAGAACGCCCAAATGTGGCGTATTTCCGACGATCTGTGGGACCGTTGGGAAGACATCTACCAGCAGTTCGCCCGCCTGGCCCGCTGGGCGCCGTTCCAGACCACCGGCCACTGGGCCGACGCCGACATGGTGCCGTTCGGGCACATAGGCCTGCGCGCCGAACGCGGCGACGACCGCCAATCCCGCCTTACGCTGGACGAGCAGAAGACACTGCTGGCCCTATGGTGCATGGGGCGTAGCCCGCTTATGGTCGGCGGCGATCTGCCCACCAGCAACAGCGACGCCATCGCGCTGCTGCAGAATCCCGCGTTGCGTGAGGTGCTTGCCGGCTCCACCAATAACCGCGAGACCGTGCGCGAACGGATTTTTGGCAAATGGTGGGATGAGAGCACCTACCGTGGCGAGTTCATCGTCTGGTCCGCCGACGCAGCCGATTGGGCCGATGGCACACGTTCCGCGCATCACGGCGGCCATTACGCCGCGCTGTTCTGGACCGGCAGCGACACATACGAGATCGGCCGCAACATCCAGCTCCAATCCATCGTGGGGCTTGACGCCCGCAATGACGATTGGACACTCGCCGATCTGTATGCCGACGCGCCGGGCGAGCCCGCCGACGTGCGTCTTGAAGGCGTGGGTGCCGACCGCGTCATCACCGGCACGATTCCGCCGCACGGCGTGCTCTGGGTGGCCCTGGACCGACGCTGAAACCGAACCTGCCTCCGCCAACCAACCTCCTGAACCGGCCGCCCGAATCGTATGGAGAAACCTGCCATGAATGCGAACATCGCAAACGAACAATCCCCGGTAGCTGTTCCGCCCGCAAGTTGGTTCCTACGTGCGTTCGCTGGCGTTCTGACCTGTAGTCTGTCTGTCTCTGTCTGTTCGTTGCTTCGCCTTGCTTGCGTTTTGTACGTTTTATCTGTTTCGTGAGTTTCGTGCGTTCTGCGGATTTCACGCGTTTCGCGCAGTGCCGCACGCTGATCACCATTCAGCGTGCGGCACTTTTGCATATCTCACGTGTTGCGGGAGATGCCGATTCCGTCGCACAATACGTAAAACGTGAATGAACCACTCACTATGCTGGGTTGTTTGAGCGTGATATGACATGCGCCACTTTCCCGGGAATGCGTTGCGAATTGGACCTGTTCGGAGGTGTGCAGCGACGCATTCCGGGGAATGTTGCGCTTAGAGAGCCGCGTATCGTTGCTAATGCGGGGAACACGCAGAGTTGCGGGCCGTTGCGATTAGACGCAGGTCGCCTAGACTAGTACGCGTTTGCGAAAGTCGAACGTGCTTCGACCGATGAAGGAGAGCTTCGGTCATGCGGCCAATGACAGGCGCAGTGCGAAGCACGGCTGATCGTGAATCGCGGCGGCAGCGATTGCCGCGTGCGGCGCAGGAGCATGCCGCACCATACCACAAGCAAACAATCCCCAAGAAACGGTGATCTCCTCACATGTACGTCGATCCGGGAATCAATACCAGCGCAAGCAATCTCAAATGGGTGCTGCCATACTGCAAACCAGACCTGCCCCGCGTGGTAGGCGCGCTTCTACTGTTCATCGCAAATAACACGATGGCCCTGACCATTCCGATTCTGTCCGGTATCATCGTGGACCGCGTCATCGTCGGCGGACATGCCGACGAACTGCCACGTCTGTGTGGACTGATGATCCTCATGACCATCATCCGCGTGGGCGCGCGATACGGCTACCAGATGTGGATGGAGTGTTTCGGCCAGAACTCGGTCTACCGCCTCGTCTCCGACGAATACGAGAAGCTGCACGAGCTCGACTTCACGTATTTCAACCACACACGCACCGGCGACATCATGAGCCGCCTGACCTCCGACACCGACGCGATCCGCCACTGCCTGAGTTGGGTGAGCTATCAGATTGCCGACTGCGTGGTCATGTTCGTGGGCGCCCTGTGCGTGATGTTCGCCATCGATTGGCGACTCGCGCTCGTCCTGGCCTGCGTCACGCCGTTCATTTTTGTGCTCACGCGCGGCCTGTCCACGCACGCCCACCCGCTGTTCTTCGCCATCCGCAACTCGCTGGCCTCCCTCAACTCCATGGTCGAAGAGAACATCGAGGGCAACCGTGTGGTCAAGGCATTCGTGCGCGAACCGTACGAGACCGAAAAGTTCGACGAGCACAACGACGATTACATGCAGTGCAACATGGCCTTGGCCTACAACTCGCGCAAGTACATGCCGTGGCTGGACGGCCTCGGCTTCTCGCTGCAGCTCATCACCCTCGGCCTCGGCGGCTTTCTGGTCATCAAGGGCTACATGACCCTCGGCAATCTGGTGAGTTTCAACTCCTTCCTGTGGATGATCGACGGCCCGGTGCGCCAGTCCGGCTGGCTGATCAACGACTGGCAGCGATTCAACGCCAGCTGCATCAAAATCCGCAAGCTGCTCACCGAACAGCCGCGCATCGTGGAGAAGCCCGACGCGGTCGAAGCCGTCAAGCAGGCGGTCACGATCGTCGAGCAAGTCAAGCACGATGATGAGGCTACCGGGGCTACCGGAGCGCCCGTGGCTTCCGGAACATCCGGTGCCCAGCAGTCCACCGAACGCAAGTCCTGCCCGCTGCACATCAAGGGCGACATCCGCTTCGACCACGTCAGCTTCGCCTTCCCGGACGACCCGGAGACCCCGATCCTCAAGGACCTCGACTTCACCGTGCCCGCCGGCTCCAAGCTCGGCATCCTCGGCGAAACCGGCGCGGGCAAGTCCACGCTCGTCAGCCTCATCTCCCGCTTCTACGACCCGACCGTTGGCCATGTGCTTATCGACGGCATCGACGCACGCGACTGGCCGCTGGCCACCTTGCGCTCGCAGGTGTGCATCGTGGCGCAGGATACCTTCCTGTTCTCCGACACCATCGGCGGCAACATCGGTTTTGGTGCCAGCGGTGATAGCGACGACCGATATATCCAGAAAATGGCCCAGATCGCCGGCGCGGACAATTTCATCAGGTCGATGCCACAGGGTTATGACACCGTCGTGGGCGAACGCGGCGTGGGCCTGTCCGGCGGGCAGAAGCAGCGCCTGTCGCTGGCCCGCGCGCTCGCGGACAATCCGTCGATCCTGATTATGGACGATACGACCTCGGCCGTCGATATGGAGACCGAGGCGGAGATCCAGAAGCGCCTCAAGGAGATGGACGGCGGCAAGACCATCGTCGCCATCGCCCACCGCATCTCGTCGGTCAAGGATTCCGACCTGATTCTGGTGCTCGAGCACGGACGTATCGTCGAACGCGGCACCCACGCCGAACTCGTGGCCGCACACGGCCGCTACTGGGACATCTACCACAAGCAGCTCGGACTCCAGTCCGGCGTCGCACAAGGTTTTTAGAAGAGGACTTATGGCACAACGCAATACATACCGCGAGGATGAGGAACTCGAGGAGCAGATCAACTTCCGGGACATCCTGCGCGTCGGCAAATATCTCAAACCGTATATGGCACAGGTGGCGCGCATTCTCGTCGTCGTCATCTCGATGAGCTGCATCGTCGTCGCCGTGCCGTACCTGACCAAGATCATGATCGACGAGGCGATCCCGAACAAGGACCTCGGCAAGCTCGGCATCCTCGCCGTGATCCTCGCCGCGCTGATCGTGCTGTACGAGTTCGGGCTGCGCTACCGCACGGTGGCGATCACGCGCGTCGGCCAGCTCATGCTCAAGGACATGCGCCGCGATATCTTCACGCATATCCAGACGCTGCCCTTCAGCTACTTCGATTCGCGCCCGCACGGCAAGATCCTGATCCGCGTGGTCAACTATGTGAACACGCTTTCGGACACGCTGAGCTCCGGTCTGATCAACGTGATCTCCGACGTGTTCACCTTCGTGATCACGCTGATCGTGATGTTCGTGATCGACTGGCAGCTGGCCCTGTGGAGCCTGATCCTGTTCCCGGTACTCATCATCTGGGTGCGCGTGCTGCAGATCTTCCAGCGGCGCGCCTTCCAGAAGCTCTCCAACAAGCAGAGCAACCTGAACGCCTACATCCACGAGTCGATCGCCGGCGTGAAGACCACGCAGACCTTCGCACAGGAGCAGGCCCAGTTCAGGACCTTCCAGGAACAGCAGGGCGAGGTGCGTTCCGCGTGGATGCACGCCGTGCACATCCAGTTCCTCATGTGGCCGGGCGTGCAGACCATCTCCGTGATGACCATCTCGTTCATCTACTTCGTCGGCGTGATGGGCTTCGGGGGCGTGAACGTGACCACCGGCGTGCTCATCGCGTTCGTCGGCTACGCGAACAACTTCTGGAATCCGGTGATCAACATCGGCAACTTCTACAACCAGCTCATCACCTGCTCGGCGTACCTCGAGCGCATCTTCGAGACGCTCGACGTCACGCCGGAGATCCGCAACAAGCCCGACGCGGCGGACCTGCCGCAGATCCGCGGGCGCGTCGACTTCAACGACGTGGTGTTCCGCTACGAGAAGGACGGCCGCAACATCCTCAACCTCGTGGACTTCCACGTCGAACCGGGGCGCACAATCGCGCTGGTCGGCCCGACGGGCGCCGGCAAGACGACGATCATCAACCTGCTGTCGCGCTTCTACGACGTGTCCGAGGGCTCGGTGACGATCGACGGCTACGACGTGCGCGACGTGACGCTCGCATCGCTGCGCCGGCAGATGGGCGTGATGCTGCAGGACACCTTCATCTTCTCCGGCAACGTGCGCGAGAACATCCGCTACGGCAAGCTCGACGCCACCGACGAGGAAATCGAGGCGGCGGCGAAGGCCGTGCACGCGCACGAGTTCATCATGGAACTGCCCGACGGGTACGACACGGTGGTGGAGGAGCGCGGATCGACCCTGTCGGCCGGCCAGCGCCAGCTCATCGCCTTCGCGCGCGTGCTGCTCGCCGACCCGCGTATCCTGATCCTGGACGAGGCGACGAGCAACATCGACACGCGCACCGAGGAGGCGCTGCAGGCCGGCCTGCAGCATCTGCTCAAGGGGCGCACGAGCTTCATCATCGCGCACCGCCTGTCGACGATCGAGAACGCGGACGAGATCTTCTACATCGATCACGGCCAGATCGTCGAGCACGGCTCGCACGCGCAGCTGCTCGCCGCCAAGGGCGCGTACTACCGCCTCTACGAGTCCCAGTACGCGATGATTCGCGTGGCCAGTGGAGCGCCGGAAGAGTGACGAGATGTTGCTTTAGGTATGTTTCGTGATGGCATTATCGGTAACGATAAACACTGTGAAATATGTAACGGTACGTGTGAAAAACATGCAGTCGTGATTGGAATACGTTCTGGAAAATGTTGAAATAGAGCGAAACGCGCTGAAGTCGGCACGGGGTTGCTGAGTGTGGCAGATAGTTTAGAATATGTACCGTTACATATTTGATGTGCAGAAGATGCTCGCATCTTCTGCACGCGGGTGAAATCTGGGGAGTGGTTTGGCGATGGCAGACAAACTGGTAGCCACATTGGACAAAGCTGGTGTACGCAAGATCAGCACGGACCTGTGGGGCGTGTTCTTCGAAGACATCAGCTATTCGGGCGATGGCGGGCTCAACAGCGAACTCGTGCAAAACGGCGCGTTCGAATACAACCGTGCGGATAAGCCCGAGTGGAGCAACTACACCGCTTGGCGCAAGATCGTGCCCGCCGGCTCGTTCGCCGCATTTGGTGTGGGGGAGACCGCGCCGGTGGCCGAAGAGAACCCGCATTACGCGATTGCCGAAATCGGCAAGGTGAGTGGCGAGCAGACTGCTGACTCGGCTGTGTCTCGGGCCGATTCGGCCCTATCCCAGACGGATTCGGCTTGTACCCCCGCAGCTCCCGCTCTGGAAAACCTCGGTTTCGACGGCATGGTGTTCCGCGCCGGCGAGACCTACGATTTTTCCATCTGGACCCGTGCCCACGGCAAAGCGCTGCCCGTGCAAGTCGCACTGATTGGCGATGATGGCAAGCCGCTCGCTGCCACTGTCGTGACCGCACCCGCCTCCAATGCTTGCGGCGAATGGACCCAGCTTCGCGCCGAACTGACTATTACTAGCGCACAGGCCGCCCCGCAACCCAACGCCGAAATCATCGCCACCCAAGGCGCTCTCCGCCTGATTTTCCCCGAACCCGGCACCATCGACCTTGACTTCGTCAGCCTCGAACCGCGAACCACCTATAAGGACCTCAAGCATTTCCGCCCGGATCTGGTCGAGGCGCTGGCCGACCTACACCCGCGCTTCATGCGCTTCCCGGGCGGCTGCATCACCCACGGACTGGGCCTGAACAACATGTATCACTGGGACCGCACCATCGGCCCGGTGGAGCATCGCCCGCACAACTTCAACGTATGGGGCTACCACCAGTCGTTCCGTATCGGTTTCTACGAGTACTTTCGCCTGTGCGAGACCATCGGAGCCAAGCCGCTGCCCGTGCTGCCGGCCGGCATGAGCTGCCAGAACACCAGCCAGGGCCCGGTGCCTGTGGCTCAGGAAGACATGCCCGCTTACATCGACGAAGTGCTGGGCCTCATCGACTTCTGCAACGCCGATTCGGCCACCAACAAGTGGGCCGCCAAGCGCGCCGCAATGGGCCATATCGAGCCGTTCAATCTGGAGTATCTCGGCATCGGCAACGAGGACCTGATCGACGACGTGTTCAAGAACCGCTTCCAGCAGATTTTCGACGCCGTCAAAGCCGCGCACCCCGAAATCACCGTGGTCGGCACGGTCGGGCCTGCGCCGAGCGGACAGGACTACGAGCAAGGTTGGGCGTATGCGCGCGAGGCCGGCATTCCGATCGTGGACGAGCATTCCTACCAGTCCTCCAGCTGGTGGTTTCACAACCTCGACCACTACGATCACACCGACCGCAAGGGCCCGAAGGTCTACCTCGGCGAATACGGCTCCTGGGACACCCAGCTCATCAACGGCTTGTCCGAAGCGGCGTTCATGGGCCGCATGGAATTGAACGGCGACGTGGTGCACATGGCGTCCTACGCGCCGCTGTTCGCCAAGAACGGCCACACCAGCTGGAATCCGGACCTCATCTACTTCGACAATGAGAACGTCTACCGCCCGTACAGCTACTGGGTGCAGCAGATGTACGCCACCACCACCGCAGACACCGCTTGGCCGGTCTCGCTTGACGGACCCACCACGTTGCGTCGTGACTTGCCGAATACCGTAAGCCTGAAGATCGATGGCGGCGCCCACGCCGATTTCGCCGACTTCTCTCTCGAGACGGCCGATGGCACGCATATCGATCTGCCGGACGTGAGCTACCAAGGCAATGGGCCGGTGTCTCTTCCGGTACCTGAGGGTCTGGCGGCCGATTCATACACCATTCGCGCGAAAGTCACCTATTACGAAGGCATGTGGGGCGTGCGAATCGCGTCCGGCGACGTAAACGGCAAGAACTATAACGGTACTTCGCTTGGCCGTGGATTCAGCGTGCAAGTAGTGCGCGAAGGCACCGGTTATGCACTCGCCGGCACGGAAACTTCAATGGACGCGGTACGCCCCGGAACTACGTGGGATGTGCGCATTGAGATTGGCAATCGCGGCGAGCAGATGCGACTGTACATCGACGGCGCGCTGGTCGCCGACGGCCATGAGACACCGGACGAGCCGCGCCGGACCGTCACCGTATCCCGCGATTCGACGGCTGGCGTGACTTACTTGCGTGTTGTCAACGCGCTGCCTGAATCCGTAGACGTGGACTTGGCTCAGGTGCTTGCTGCGCTGAATGTGCCTGATTCAGCCAAGGCTGTAGTTGAGGCAACCGTGCTTACCGGCAACGATCCGTATGCAGGGATTCGGGGAGAGGAATCACCGACTTGCCCCACCTCGCACGAAGTCAACCTTGCTGACGGTACATACACCGCTCCTGCTTGGTCGTTCACCACGCTTGCCGTACGAGGCTAACCCAATCATTCCGCTCGGTGATGCGCGCAATACGTGTGACGGCTATGCCCCGGAATCCGCAGTAAGGACGGTCGCGGCGATCGCGCCGGTTGCCGGGGCCGAGTGGAAGCGGTACTACGACGATGTGACGTGGGATCCGGACGAGGCCAAGCGCCGCACCAAGGACGACCCCACCAAGCCCGAAGTCGAGCTCTAGCCCGTTGCGGCTGCAACCGTGCCGAGCATCAACGTGCCGATCCGTCGTGCAGCCTGATATCGTTCCCCTCGCTTTCTCAACGGACATACAGCCGATTCGGATACGGAAATCGGCTGTATGTCCGTCAGAGGGAAGGGAACAGAGAAAGGGGTTTCAGCCCTCGATGCGGGCGCCCCAGATTGCTTGATTGCCGCCGATCGCGGAGAACGTCAGCGTCGCCCGGCCATCGGTCTCCCTCGGTAGTACGGCGAACACGCCGGTGTACGTCATGCCGTCGATCGTGATCGCCATGTCGCTGTCGCAGCAGTGCACGCCGGCCGGCGTCGCGCCGAGCATCCGCCACGATCCTCGCGACACGGGGCCGTCGGTCGACCGCGGCAGGTTCGCGTCCGGCGTATCGAAGAAGTCGACCACGCCGCCGCTGGTCACGCGGCCGTCCGGCTGCAGCGTGATCGTCTCGGGCAGATTCACGCCATGCCACGTGCCGTCCGCGTTGCGCGTGCCGTTGAAATACGCGTGCGGATCGTGACGTACGAATTCGTAGTCGCCGGACACCAGCGATGGGTGTGCGAGATCCGATTCGTGTACGGGGCGGACGCAGTGGCATAGCCGGGCGGCCAAATTCGGCGCACTGCTGGGTGCAACGATGTAATCGCCGAAGCCGTCATCGTCGTCGCCGACGGTCGGATCGGACGTGTTCGCGGCGGTCGGCGGGACGGCTGCCGAGCCGCGATACTCGTACGGCGCGGCCGTCAGCCAACCGTCCGCGGTCGGCAGCAGCTCGCGCACATGCGTCTCGTAATCCTCGTCGCCGCGGTCGATGAACCGCGTATGGTACGTGAGAAACAGTCGGCCGTCCGAACCGCGCGTGAGTACGGAATTGTGTCCCTGTGACACTTCGACCGTATCGTCGTCGGCCGGTCCGCCGCTCCATTTCACCGACGACGTGAGTCGGATGCCGGTGTCCTTGGTCTGATTGTCGGGGATTTCACCGTTGGAAATCGCGGGGTTGCCGTTCTGGTCGACGTACGGGCCGACGAGGTTGCGCGAACGGAACAGACGGATCTGGTAGCCGCCGGTGCGGCCGAGCCAGCCATACGCCATGAACAGATACCACCAGCCGTTGCGGTGCACGAAATACGAGCCTTCGCCGGAGTTCCAGTAGCCGCCGGCGACCTTCACGCCGTAGTACGGGTCGGCGGAATCGTGGACGAGCGGATAGCGCACGCTGTAGTCGCGCAGACCGGTTTTCGGATCGAGCTTGAACATCCAGATGCCGCCGAACCACGAGCCGAAACTCATCCACAGTTCGCCGTGATCGCAGCGGATCGGCGCGGCGTCGATCGCGTTGATCCGCGTATCCTTCAACGATGCATACCGTGACAGATCGCCATGCGCGGCCTCGTCGCCGAGCACACGTGGCACGTCGGTGCGGCCCACATTGTCAACGTTGAAACCGGAGTAGACGACAGGACCGACGTATGTCCAGTCGCCGTCGAGACGATCGGCGGTGAGCAGCACGATCACCGAACGGAATTCGTGACCGTTGACCGACAGGTACATGCACCATTTGCGCATCACGTCGTTCCAGATCACGTCCGGCGCCCACGTGTTGCCTTCGAGCGCGGGGTTCTCCGGCTGCTTCGGCCATGCCTCCCAGATGCCGCCGAGCAGCGAGGCCGGGTCGCGCGTCAGATTGTTCTCGAAGCGTTCCCAGTGGACGAGGTCGGTACTGCGGGCGCAGCGTCGGTGGGTGCCGAAGACGTAGTACGTACCGTTGTCCTCGACGATGGCCGGGTCGTGGATGGCGATGCGGCCCGGGGCGAGCGGGTGTTCGACGAATCGTTCATCGGCGGGCGATTCGGTCGTGGGTTCGGTCGTGGAGGTGGTTGCGGTCATGGGTTAGCTTCTTTGTGATACATGATGTCTTTCTCTTAACGGACTTACAGCCGATTTCACCAGTGAAATCGGCTGTAAGTCCGTTAAGAGAAATGGGGTGGTTCAAAGGGAAGGGCGAGGACGAGGGCGCGAGGGAAGGGCGGCAATGAGAAAGGACTACTTCTGCGAGGCCCAGGCGCAGAAGTTGTCGCCGATGACGGAGAACGTCATCTCGACCTTGCGGTCGTCCTTGTCGCGCGGCAGCCTGTCGAATGCGCCGTGGTACTCCACCCCGTCGAGCGTGATGGTCATGTCGCCGGTGCCGTCGGACTTGTCGAGCTTCCACGTGCCGGTCTTGTCGCCGGTCACCTTGCCGTCCTCGGTCAGCGTGATGTTCACCGGCTTGTTGACGCCGCGGTAGTCGGTGCTGTGCTTGTCGGTGACCTTCTTCGGGCCCTTGAACGAGGTCCTCTGGTCGTGGATCACGAACTCGTAGTCGCCGGCCACGTTCTTCGCGTCGTACTTGGTGTCGGCGGCCTTGGTGCCGGTGTATTCGTACGGCGCGGCGACCAGCCAGCCGTCGTCGGTCGGCAGCAGCTCGCGCACGCGTACCTGGTGCATCTCGCCGGTGTCGGAGAAGCGGCTGTGGTACACGATGTACGTGGTGCCGTCGTCGTCCACGAACGCCGAGTTGTGGCCCTGCGCGACTTCGATGTGCGAGTTGTCGTTGCCGCTCCACTGGATCGAGCTCATGAGACGCACGCCGACCTCGCTCTGCCAGTTGTTGCCGATGGCGCGCTCGCTGACTGCGGCGTTGCCGTTTTCATCGATGTACGGACCGGTGATCTTGTCGGCGCGGAACATGCGCACCTGGTAGCCGCCGGTCTGCTGCAGGTTGCCGTAGGATGCGAACAGATACCAGTGGCCGTTGGTATGCAGCAGGTACGAGCCTTCGCCGGAGTTGCCGAAACCGCCGCCGAGCTTGATGCCGTAGTAGGCGTCGGACTGGTTCTTGACCGTCTGGTACGTGGTGCTGTAGTCGCGCAGGCCGGTCTTCGGATCGAGCTTGAACATCCACATGCCGCCGAACCATGAGCCGAACGTCATCCACAGGTCGCCGTTGTCGTCCTGCTTGACGCACGGGTCGATCGCGTTGATGCCGGTGTCGGTCTGCGACGTGTACCGCGTCAGGTCGGCGCCTTCGCCGAGCACCTTCCAGACGTCGGTCTTGGAGGCGTTGACCTTTTCGAAGCCGGAGTAGGTCACCGGGCCGACGTAAGTCCAGTCGCCCTCGATGTCGTCGGCGGTGAGCAGCACGATTGCCGATCGGTAGTTAGCGCCGTTGATCGACATGTACATGCACCACTTTTTCATCGTTGCATTCCAGATGACGTCAGGGGCCCACATGTTGCCCTTGACGTCCGGGTTGGCGGATTGCTTCGACCAGTTGGTCCAGATGTCGGCGAAGATCTTCTCGTAGTCGGTGCTCAGGTTGTTTTTGAAGCTGGTCCAGTTGACGAGGTCGTCGCTTTTCAGCCAGGCGAGATGCGACCCGAAGATGTAGTACTTGCCGTTGGCCTTGACGATGGATGGATCGTGCGATTCGCCGCGCTTGATCTCGGTGGCGCTGGTCTGGCTGGAGTCGCTGGAGTTCTTGGCGTTCGACGATGCGTTCGAGTTGGCGTTCGACGAGCAGCCGGCCAGCGTGCCGACGAGCACGGCGGCCGCCAATGTGGTGACGAACGCCTTGCGTAGGGTGCCGGTGAGGGTCATGTGTTCCTCCTGTGTGTGACAGTGGTGTTGTGCAGCACTGCGTTTGTACAACGATGTAAACTGGGATATACTATACATCGACGTAAATGAATTGTCGAACCGAAAGGGACAAGGAATGTCCGACTCCTACTCACTGCTGTGCTATACGCGTGTCCCCACGTCGCGCGAAGAGGCGAACAACGAGGACATCGCCTTCAGCATGCACCTGGCGCTGCGGTCGCATCTCGACGGCTCGTGGACGCCGCTTAACGAAAACTACGGCATCTTCTTCGCTGCCGGCGTGCCGATCGCCGCGGCGACGCCCGAATCCCGACGTGCGTGCACCGCGGCGGCACGATTCAAGACCGATCCGTACACGACGGTGCGAGCCGCCAGCGACGCCGTCGCGCACGGCGCGGCGATGCCCGGCGTGGACATCGAACTCAAAAGCCTCAAGGATCCGCACCTGTTCCGGCTGGCGTCCGGCCGGTTCGCCGTGGCGGCGACCCGCACCGCGCGCGGCGGCGGCGCGGACGGATCCGAACGGTCGGCGTTCCTGCTGGCGACCAGCCGCGACCTGACGTCGTACGATCAGCGCGGACTGGTGCTGCTTGGCCCCACGTCCGGCGTACACCGTCCCACGGTCATATACAACGATGCAGAACGTCGGTACGTCATCCGGTGGCATGACGACGACGGCCACGCGATGCGCGCGGTCTGCGCCGACATCATCGCCGCGGTCGGCACCACGCTGCCGGCCGAACCGGACGATACTGCCGAACCGATTGCCGCAAGCAATGCCAACGATGTCAACGCAACGTCCGTCCGTCGCGACTACGGCATCGCGGACGCCGTCCCCGGCAACGAAATCGACATCACCGAACAGGAAGCCGCGACGCTCATCGCACGCTTCGGCCGCGTTTACAACACCGGCGTCACCGTGCCGTCCATGACCGTCTCGGCCGATCTGTACGACGGCGAAGCCCGTGACCTCATCGGCTCGCTCGGCCGCACCACGGCCAAACTGCAGTACTCCGACGGATCCACCGCCATGCGCGCCGTCGACTGGGACGCCGCACAGCTCGCCGCCCTCGCCGACGACGCCGCAGCTGGCAGGCTCAAGCCGGGCGAACGCCGTACGGTCCGCGGTCGCATCCGCCAGACCGACTATCCCGTGCCGTTCGCCGTCGAACGCGCCGATCCGTCCGTGTTCGCATGGAATTACAACGGTGAACAACTCTTCATGTTCATTGCCACCGACGATACCGACGGCAACTGCGTCGATCCAAACGGCGGCCGCACGCACATGCCGCTGCGCGTGGCGACGTCCATCGCCGACCTGTCGGATGCCGCCGGCGGCCGCGACCGCGAAATCGACCTGCTCACCCGCGGCGACCGCAACAGCGAAGGCCGCGCGATGACCGGCTGCTTCTGGGCGCCCGAGCTGCACGTGATCGGCGGCAAGCTGTCCGTGCTGTTCATGCCGTGCTTCGACGGCCCCGCCGCCGATCCGGACGGCACCGCGAACGACCGCGCCGGCAAACCCGACATGTGGACCGGTCGCTGCCATATCATGCAGCTCAGGCAGGATGCCGACGGCCGTGACCTCGACCCGCGCGACCCCGCCAACTGGACCGTTCCCGAGCCGATCCTCGGCCCCGGCGAACGGATCCTCAACCCGGTGCAGCGCATCTCGCTCGACATGACCGTGATCGTCGACTCCGGCCGCTGGTACTACGCGTGGCAGCAGGTCGGCAGCGTATGGATCGCGCCGTTCGACCCGGGCCGGCCGACGCGGCTGACCGGCGAGCCGACGCAGATCGTCGTGCCGGAATTCGCGTGGGACAACATGATCGCCGAAGGGCCGAACGCATTCGTGCACGAGGGAAAGATCTTCCTGATCTACTCCGGATCGCTCGTCGGCATCGACTACACGACCGGACTGGTCACCGCGCCGGCCGGCGTGCGCGCCGACCTGACCGACCCGGCCACGTGGACGAAACTCGACTACCCGCTGCAGAAATCCGGCATGTACAACGGTGAATGGCAGCTGGGCACCGGCCACGGCATGTGGTCGCACGACGAGGGCGGCAACCTGATCTACGTATTCCACAACGCGGAGTACGACAACGGGCGATACGGCGGGCGTGACGCGCAGGTACGGCGCGTCCACTGGTCGGGCGAGGGCATGCCGATCCTCGACATGCAGCGCGACGAGGAACTCAATCCTGCTTACGCTGGGGTAACGATGGAAATCGCCGTGCGGTAAAGCCGCCATACGGCGGCGAACGGGGTGGGGTTCGGCTCTCCGGCCCCGCCAACGTGCAGTGCAGTACGTGGCGTAAGCCGCTATTTACCGAGAACAGAATACTGAGGATTACCCATGGTCAAGAAAACAACCGCGAAGGACGGCGATCACGTCGTCACCATGCGCGAGGTCGCCAAGGCGGCCGGTGTCTCCATCAAAACCGTGTCGAACGTGGTCAACGACTACGAATTCGTCTCCGATGCCACCCGTGCGAAGGTGCACAAGGCCATCGACGAGCTCGGCTATGTCATCAACGTGTCCGCGCGCAACCTGCGTCGCGGCAGCACCGGCATCATCGCGCTCGCCATCCCAGACCTGCAGCTGTCGTACTTCGCGCAGCTTTCATCGTTGATCATCACCGAGGCGAAAAAGCTCGGCCTGCGTGTGATCGTGGAACCAACGTTGTACTCGCGCGAAGGCGAGCTGGACGCGCTGCACGGTTCGCAGACCGCGATGGTGGACGGCCTGATCTACAGCCCGCTCGAACTCGGTCCGGACGATGCGGCCGAAGTCGAGGTGGACTACCCGCTGGTGCTCATCGGCGAACGCATCTTCACCGACAAGGTCGACCACATCGCCACCGAGAATGTCGAAGGCGCCAAGCGCGCCACCTCGTACCTGCTGCAGACCGGATGCAAGCGCGTCGCCGTGGTCGGCGTGCACCCGGGCGTGGAGGTCGGCTCGGCCGCGTTGCGATTCCGCGGATACCGCGAGGCACTGGAGGAGGCCGGCGTGCCGTTCGACCCGGCGCTCGTGGTGCCGTCGATCATGTGGCACCGCAACGACGGCGTGGCGGCGATGAACACGCTGCTCGACTCCGGCGTACGGCCGGACGGCGTGGTGGCGCTCAACGACATGCTCGCCTCCGGCGTGATGCACTCGATCCAGATGCACGACCTGCGGATTCCCGAGGACATTTCGGTGATCGGCTTCGACAACTCGGACGATTCGCAGTACCTGTCGCCGGCGCTGACGTCGATCGCACCGGGGCTCGAGGCCGTGGCGCGGCTGTCGGTGCGCGCGCTGAAGAACCGCATCGACGGGCAGCCGCCGCTGGAAGGCGACTCGACGGATCCCATCTTCCGCAAGGTGTCGTCCACGCTGGTCGTGCGCAGCTCCACCCGCACGCTCTGAGCCGAGCCGGTCGGGGCGGCGGCACCAGTTGGACGAACACCGCACTGCCGCCGTCGTCTCGTCGTCGTACGTTCGTACGGGAATGTCCGCGCAGCCGTACGGCAGCTGAGCGTCAACGCGCGCAGTTGGAGCGCATGAAGTCCGTGGCAACGCGGCACATGCCGTCCGTCCAGAATTCCGCGCCGCCATGATCGGCGCCTTCGAGCAGATACAGTTCGGCCGACTTGCCGACGTCCCGCAGTCGCCGATACAGGCTCGCGCTCTGCCGCGCGTTGACCAGCCGATCCTTGGTGCCGTGGAGGATCAGCACCGGCGGCAGCGCCAGTTCTGGCGTCAGATAGGATTCCACGGTCATCGCCGCGCGCAGATCCGGCCGATCGCGCAGGTCGACGTGCCCCATCATCATGCCTTCCGGACTGGTGGCCAGATGATGGTCGACGGTGGAGGGGAAGCCGTCGTCCATCTGACCGTTGACCGCGCCGAAATAGTCGATCACGCCCCGCGTCGCATCCGACACGTCGGCGGCGTTCGGCGCCAGCGACAGCGACGTGTCGTCCATGTCGGTACGGTCGGCGGCATGCGCGACCGCCGCGAGCAGCGCGACCTGACCGCCCGACGAACAGCCCGAGAGGAACAGATTGTCGGCGTCGACGTGGTATTGCGCGGCGTTGGCGCGCATGAACCGCACGGCATTGCGCGCGTCCTGGATCTGCGCGGGGAACGATGCGATGCCCGAATGCCGGTATTCCACGATCGCGACGACGAAGCCGCGCTCCGCGATGCGGCTGAGCGTGGGGACGAGTGCCGTTCGGTCCTGCTTCATCCAGGCGGATCCCTGCACGTGCACCATGCACGGATAGGTGGTGGCGTCGGTCTGGTTGCGGGTCTGCGGGACGAGGATCTGCAGGTGCAGGGTCGTGGTTCCGGCGGTTGCGTAGGGTACGTCGGGATGGTATGTCACGCCGATCTCGTCGCCGGTGGTGGGGACACGCGTCGCTCCGGGGACCGGCTCGTTGAAGGCTGGAAAATCGGCGTATTCCCACGGTTTGATGTCCATGATGCTCCTTCGCTTCGAATGATGAACGCTGATCGTTGCGCACCATCATTATAACGTTGTAATTCGGTGTGGGTGGTGCGGGTGATGTGGGCGGTGTGGGTGGAATCGGCTGTATGTCCGTTGGGGGGGATGAGAGGGATGGTTGGGTTGGGCGGAGTGTGCGTTGGCGGGGGGCGGGAAACGCCGAGTTGTTACATCGTTGTACATCTGCTATATTGCATCGATGTAAATACTGAGCCACTTGGATTGGAGAAGGAAAAAAACAATGACTGTTTACAACAATCCGATCGTGCTCCAGCGTGCGGATCCGTGGGTGCTTAAGGTCGACGGCGAATACTGGTTCACCGCATCCGATCCCGAGTACGACAAGATTGCCATCCGTCACGCCTCGACGATCAACGACCTGCAGAAGGCCCCGGAGACCGTGGTCTGGCGCAAGCATGAGTCCGGCGTATGCAGCAAGTACATCTGGGCTCCTGAGCTGCACCGCGTGAACGGCGCGTGGTACATCTACTTCGCCGGCGCGGAACACGAGTTCGAGCCGAACGGCATGCCCACCCACCGCATGTTCGTGCTGGAGAACACCGATGCCGACCCGACCACCGACAACTGGGTCGAGAAGGGCCAGATCGTCACGCCGATGGACTCGTTCTCGCTCGACGCGACCACCGAGGTGATCGACGGCGTGCAGTACCTCGTCTGGGCGCAGAAGGACTACGACATCCCCGGCAACTCCAACCTGTACATCGCCCCGATGGCGAACCCGTGGACGCTGGCCGCTGATCCGGTGATGCTCACCAAGCCCGAGTATGACTGGGAGTGCATCGACTTCCTCGTCAACGAAGGTCCGGCGTTCCTGTTCCACGACGACAAGATCTTCATCACGTACTCCGCGTCCGGCACCGGCGTGCCGTATGCGGTGGGCCTGCTGACCGCCGACCGTGGCAGCGACCTCATGGATCCGAAGAGCTGGACCAAGAGCCCGGTGCCGGTGTTCAAGACCTGCTCCGAGAACGGCCAGTACGGCCCCGGCCACAACTCGTTCACCAAGTCCGAGGATGACTCCGAGGATCTGATGATCTACCACGCGCGCAACTACACCGAAATCAAAGGCGATCCGCTGTTCGACCCGAACCGTCACGCCCGTGTCGGCGTGGTGCTCTGGAACGAGGACGGCACTCCCGGCTTCGGCGTGCCTGAGCCGGACAACCTGTGGACGCCCGTCACGACCGACGTGCTGCCGCCCGACGGCGGTCCGAAAGCCGGCACCCCGGCGGTCGGGCTGGCCGCAGAGGCATAGTCGTACGCGGCGGCGGTCGTGGTGCGGCATGTCGCGCAGGTCACGCGCACCGCATGCGTAACGTGCACGACGTTCGCGCGACGGCCGTCGTCCATCAATCCTATAACAGAACATTCGACGTGTGCGAAACGTTGGTTTCATCGATGTGAAGTCCGGCGTCTCGTACGGAAAACAGCAGTTTTCTAGGCGTGCCGAACGGGTTGTGCATCCGGTTTGTACAACGATGGAAAACGTGTTATAGTGAATTCCAACGTTGTAAACGAGCGCTGAGGCTCCACGAACCAAGGTTTATCAGCCACGCAAGTTGCACAACGATGTTGTCGTCAACCGAACACCGTCACCAGACGGCGGGCCACAGGGTCGCCCGCATGCAACGACCAAGATTTCTGGGAAACCGGAGTACCAAGGAGGAAACCAATGAAGATCAAGAAGAACCTCGTCGCGGCCACGGCGGCCGTGCTTGCGGCCGGCATGGCGCTGGCCGGCTGCGGTTCCAGCAACGGAGGCAGCGGTGACGTCCAGAAGACCGCCGACGGCAAGGTGAAGATCACCATGTGGCACGGCTTCTCCGAAGCCGACGGCAAGACGCTGGAATCCATCGTCGACGACTTCAACAAGTCCCAGGACAAGTACGAGATCGACGCCCAGCTGCAGCCGTGGAGCACCATCGGCGAGACGATGGTCACCAAGGTCACCACCGGCGACGGCCCGGACTTCGTCACCACCGGTGCCGACAACGGCCAGGGCTGGTCCATCGACGGCACCTTCCAGTGCGTCTCCGATTTCTACGCCGACAAGAACAACGGCACCGACGACTACCTCGACAACGTCGTCAAGCAGATCACCTTCAACATCGACGGCGAGGAAGAGAAGTGCGCCGTTCCGATGGGCTACGCGCCGACCTCCGTGTGGTACAACACCGACATGTGGAAGGCCGCCGGCCTGACCGACAAGGACATTCCGACCACCTGGGACCAGCTCCTCGAGGTCGCCAAGAAGCTCACCAAGTCCGACGGTTCGCAGTACGGCCTCGCGATGGCCGACTCCGGCTGGGCCGCCTACATGAAGGGCAACGGCACCGGCCTGTACACCACCGACGGCAAGGTCTCCATCAACTCCAAGGAGAACAAGGCCTTCCTGCAGAAGATGCGTGACTTCTACAACGGCGGCTACGCCGTCCCGGGTCTGGACGACACCGCGGCCCGCGAATCCTTCGAGTCCGGCCAGTCCGCAATGGTGATCGTCGGCCCGTGGGAGGACCAGGCGGCCACCGACAAGGGCATCAACCACGACACCTTCGCCGTTCCGGACGGCGACGGCACCTACAAGTACGCCGACGGCAAGACCGGCTCCAACACCGGCTCCACCGGCCTGTACTGGTGGGTCACCTCGCAGGTCGGCGACTCCGAGAAGCTGCCCGGCATCTACGAGTTCTTCAAGTTCTACAACAACCACGACAACCAGGTGAAGTGGTCCCTCGGCTCCGCCTACCCGCCGAACAACAAGACCGTCACCGCCGATGAGCTGTCCGACCGTCCGCTGATCGCCAAGATCTCGCAGTACACCGACAACTCCTACATCGGCATCGCCGGCCTCAAGGGCGGCTTCGGCGACATCGCCGCCTCCCTCGACACCCTGACCCAGAACACCGTCCGCACCGGCGACGACATCCAGGGTCTGCTCGACCAGGCCGAGAGCTCCATCTCGGGCTACCTCGACGAGTACGCCGAGTAGTGAGCGGCAACCCGCAACCCAATCCCACGCATAGCTGACAGCAGCTGACCGACGTTCCCCTTCCCAGCCAATTCCCGAAAGGGAAGGGGAACGTTTCCATTCCCGACAACCAATCATGTGTCCTTTTGGAGGAGCAAAATGACCACAGCAACGTCGCAAGGCGAAGCGCACGAGGTCGCCAAGGAGAACAAGAAGGCCATTCAGGCGCGCAACCTGCGCACCGGCGTCCTGTTCACCGCGCCCGCGCTCATCGTCCTCGCCATCTTCGTCTTCTACCCGGCCATCCAGACGTTCATCACGTCCCTGACCAACGGCCGCATCAATTCCAACGCACGCCGACCCGCCAAATTCATTGGCTTCCAGAACTACATCACGCTGTTCCAGAGCCAGGACTTCTGGACCGACGTCAAGAACACCCTCGTCTACGCGGTGCTGTACGCCCCGATCGTCGTGATCATCGCGCTCGCGTTCGCACTGCTGCTCAACCGCAAGGACCTCAAGTTCGTCGGCTTCTTCCGCACCTGCATGTTCCTGCCGTTCGTCATCTCGCTGACCGTCGCCGCGATCGCATGGCAGTTCATCCTCTCCCCGTCCCTCGGTCTCATCCCGTACTGGGTCTCGCTGCTCGGCGGTCCGTCGCACCTCGACCTGCTCGGTACACGCGAAACGTCGATGGCCACCATCGTCTTCATCACCGTGTGGAAGAACTTCGGCTACTTCATGGTCATCTTCCTCGCCGGCCTGCAGGGCATCTCCGCCGAACTGTACGAAGCCGCCTCGCTCGACGGCGCCAGCGCATGGCAGAAGTTCCGCTACATCACGCTGCCGGCCCTCCGCCCGACCTTCAACTACGTGGTCATCTTCGGCCTCATCGGCTCCTTCCAGGTCTTCGATCAGGTCTTCATCCTGACCTCCGGCGGCCCGGCCCGTTCCACTGAAACCATCGTGTACCGCATCTACACCGAGGCGTTCGGCAACGGCAAGCTCGGCTACGCGTCCGCGCTGTCGTACGTGCTGCTCATCATGACGCTCATCGTCGGCCTCATCCAGCTGTACACCAACAACAAGCATGAGAAGGAGGAGATCGCATGAGCACCGCAACCGCAACCTCCATGAAACTGACCGCGGAACAGGAATCCGAAAACGCTCGCATCAACGCCGAAAACGAACGTCTGCGCAAGCAGGCGCGCGCCAAGCGCACCATCAGCCTGACGCTGAGCTACGTCGCGCTGGCACTGGTGACGTTCCTCATGATCTTCCCGCTGATCATCGTCGTGATCGTCTCGTTCACGCCGAACGCCGTCACGCAGACCTGGCCGCCGAAGATCATTCCGAGCGCGTGGACGCTCGACAACTACACGAGCCTGTTCCAGCGCCTGCCGATCGGGCGCGAGCTGCTCAACACCATCGTGTTCGCCGGCGCGGTCACGATCATCTCCGTGTTCTTCGACTCGCTCGCCGCCTACGGCCTGTCCCGCGTGGACTTCAAGGGCCGCGGCATCCTGCTCGCCGTGCTCATCGCCACCATGATGATCCCGGCTATGGCGCTGCTCATCCCGGTCTACAAGCTCCTCGGCTCCATGGGCCTCGTCAACAGCTACCTCGGCATTATCATCCCGCGTATGGCCGATGTCGGCGGCATCTTCCTGCTGCGTCAGTTCTTCATCTCCATCCCGAAGGACCTCGACAACGCGGCCCGCATCGACGGCGCGGGCGAGTTCCGCATCTTCGCGCAGATCATCCTGCCGAACGCGGTGCCGGCGATCCTGACCGTGGGCATGTTCAACTTCATGGGCAACTGGAACGACCTGCTCTGGCCGTTGATCATGACCTCCAAGCCGGAGACCCGCACCATCACCGCCGGTCTGGCCATGCTGACCGGTCACGGTTCGTCCGTCACGCCGTACGGCGTGGTGATGGCCGGCGCGCTGATCTCCGCCCTGCCGTTGCTCATCGTGTTCTTCTTCGTGCAGAAGCGCTTCGTCGAAGGCATCGCGATGACCGGCATGAAGTAAACGGCGCGCGCGGGCCGGGTGGGCTGGCTTATGCCTGGCTGGGCTGGCTGGACTGGCTGGACTGGCTGCGGCCGGCTGAGTCTGTTCGTCTCCTGTCCGCACCGGTCCGCGCGATCGTTCGCTTCACTTACTACACGTACCCTCCTTCCTTTCATCACCGTCTCCGGCGCCGCTTGTACAGGGCGCCGGGGCAGGCCGTCACCGTGGCTCCTCCCGCGGTGGCGGCCTTTTGTGGGTATGTGAAATATGTGGTTGAAGTTTGGTGATTCTCCGGTTGAGGCAACGAGGCTCCCCGCAAAGGTCTTTTGGTAAGTCTTAGGTTGAAATACTGTATTGGTGCAGGTCTCGATGGACATATTCGGCCAGACCTTCGTGTTCTTCGTGGTGTACGACTGGAATCATACGGCTGCGTTCGCCTCACTGTTGCTGGGTTGCGCGGCGATTTCGCTGCCGCTGATGCCGCTGTTCGGCATCGGCATGACCAAACTCGGTGCGCGGTGGAATGGCGACGCATTCCCGGGATTGTGTCGCAGATTGGGCCTGTGTGGGTGGATTCGTAACACTTTCCCGGGAATGTTGCGCACGATGGTGCGTTTAGCGGCGTTTCACGTAGCGGGTGCTGCGGCCAGCACCGATTTTGATGATCGTACCGGAGTCCAACAGTGATTTCAGCGTGCGCTCAATGGTGGTGGTGCTGGTATCGGGCATGCGAGCGAGAATATCGGCCTTGGAGAGTGGAACTAGGGATTGATCAAGCAGTGCTTCAATCCGCGTTCCCTTGGTGGCTACTCGCGGTGCTCCCTGCGCTCTGCCGCCTGCCGTGAGATTGATGCGTTCGTCGAATTCCTTGCACGCGGACAGTATGATGCCAAGCAGGTAGTTCGTGAATGGCGCATAATCATTGGCGTTGTCGTCCCAGCCTTGGGTGCTTGCGGCCAGCGCCTCATAATAAGTGCTTTTACTTTGCTCGATAAGGTGTTCGATACTGATGTATTTGCCGACCATATAGCCATTGCGGCACAGCATCAGGAGCGTGAGTAGCCGACTCATGCGGCCGTTGCCGTCATTGAACGGATGTATGCAGATGAAATCGAGAATGAACATGGCGATGGCAAGCAATGGATCGGTATGTCCATCTCGGATTGCTTGCGTGTAGGCGGAACACGCGCGTTCGATCAGTTCCGGTGTGACAAGTGCGGACGGCGGGGCGAATCGCACGGTGCTGGTCCCGTGTGCATCTCGTTCGATGATGACGTTGTCACTGTCCTTGAAATGCCCCGCAAAGGTCAGTGGTGTGTGTCGGAAGAGGTCGCGGTGCAGTTGAAGAATGACGTTCGGGGTAATCGGAATATAGTCGTGGCTTTCGTGAATAACCGATAGCGCGTCACGGTAACCGGCAATTTCTTCTTCATTGCGATTGCGCGGTGTGACTTTCTCCGAGACGAGATCGTTGAGCCTGCTATCGCTGGTAGAAATACCTTCGATGCGGTTTGAGGCATCTGTGCTTTGGATGCGCGCGACGGCAACCAGCGTCCCCAATATATCCGGTCTGATCGTTGTCTGTATGCTTTGACGCCCTTTTGCCTCGTGAATAGCGGCAAGCAAACTCGTGGTGTGCGGGGTGAGCAACGTCTTACCTGATTCTATGTAGTCGAATGATCTCATACTGCCTCATTTTCTGCATCATGCGAACTTTTCTGCATCATATTTTATCAAAATGAGGCAGAAAATGGGCTGATGAGACAGAAAAGGCGGCAGGATGGCGGCCGTCTCGCTTGCCGGTTGCGTTACTTTCCCGGGAATGTTGCGCTCGTGGCAAGAAACGGCAAGTTCAGGCGGACGCGACCGACGATACCCGTCGTGTAGTCGAACGTCTTACCGGACTGCCTTACGAGCGTTGCTGGCGGTAGCCTACACTGAGAAACCATGAGCAAGCATCACCATCGCGACCGTAGCTGGGCCCCGGCACCTGAAGCATTGCCGGACGACGCCCAGACCATTGACAACCACACTCACGTGGCCTCCGTAATCCCTTTCGCGCGCGCTATGAGCCATGAGGCGCAGGAGAAGGGACAGCCCGAAGTCCCGGTGTACGACGTCGACCAATTGCTGGCGCAGGCGCAATCTGTCGGCATTGGGGGTATTATCGACTGCGGTTGCGAGCTGCCGCACCTGATGACCGCCCTCCAGATGGCCCTCGATCATCCAGGTAATGTGCACGCGGCGCTCGCAATACACCCCAATGAGTCCGTGCTCCACGGGCATCGTGGTGTGCCGGGACCGGATGGTCTGCCCCTCAAATACAAGCCTTACCATGACACGTCTTTCGAGGACGCGCTCGCCGAAGTACATCGCCTCGCCACCACATACCCCGAGCAAGTGGTGGCTATCGGCGAGACCGGCATGGACCTCTTCCGCACCGGCGAAGGTGCCAAGGAACTGCAGCGCGAGGCTTTCCGCGCGCATATTGCCCTGGCCAAGGAACTGGGCCTGCCCATGCAGATTCACGACCGCGACTCCCATCGCGAGGTCATCGAAACCCTGCTGGCCGACGGCGCGCCCGAACGCACCGTATTCCACTCGTATTCCGGCGACCGTGAGATGGCCGAGATCGCGCGCGAACATGGCTGGTATCTGAGCTTCTCCGGCACCGTGAGCTACAAAGGCAATGACGGTATCCGCGAATCGCTACGGATTGTGGGGCTGGACCATGCGATGGTCGAAACCGACGCGCCGTATCTGACGCCCATGCCGTATCGTGGCCGCACCAACGCGCCGTACATGATTCCCTACACCTTGCGGGCCATGGCCGATACGCTCGACTTGCCCATCGCGGATGTGGCGCGCGGCACCCGCGATACCGCCCGCGCCGTATACGGACTGTGAGGGCCGGGTGTGCGGCCGTCGCGGCGCGTGTAGAGACGATGTGTTGACTTGTAAAATTTGTCAGAATTGTGAACGAGGTCTACCATGATGTACCTGACATAAGCGAGGGGGATGATCTCCACCTCAATGGAGGACTGAACGTATGGCTGAGTCGAACCAAAGGACCGCACGCGCCCAAAAAGCCTCAAAGGCCCAGACAGCTCAGGCTGGCGCCGCCAAAGCCAAGGCCCGACAGGAAGAAGAAGCACTGCTGAGGGCCGACACCTTTACCAACGCTCCCAAGGTGTCCCGCCGCACTCTCACCAAGGAGGAGCGCGAGGCACTCGCCAAGCAGAGGGAAGCTGAAACCAAAGAAGCCGAGAAAATCGCCAGCGCATGGTCGAAAGGCGGCCTCGGTCGATGGTGGGCCCGCCTGCAATCCAGCCCAGACAAGGTCACCTGGGGCATGGCAATCGTGGCGCTCGGCGTGGTGTACGGCGACATCGGCACCTCGCCCTTGTACACCGCGCAGACCTTCCTTGCCGGTCAGGGAGGGCTTGGCAGCGTAGACCGAGAGGCCGTGCTCGGCATGCTGTCGCTGGTCTTCTGGTCGATTACGCTGATCACTACCGTCAAATATGTGCTCATCGCCATGCGCATCGACAACAATGGCGAAGGCGGCATCTTCGCACTGTACTCGTTGATTCGCAAGTACGGCGCATGGCTCGCGATTCCCGCCATGCTCGGCGGCGCGGCATTCCTCGCGGATTCGGTACTTACCCCGGCGGTTTCCATCAGTTCCGCAGTCGAAGGCTTGCAGACCCTGCCGCCATTGGAAGGGTTGTTCGACGAAAACCCAAGCCTGACCCTGATGATCACCGTCGTGATCATCGTGATTCTCTTCTCCGTGCAGTCGCGCGGCACCGAAAGCATCGGCAAAGTATTCGGCTCGATGGTGCTGGTCTGGTTCGGCTTCCTCGCCATCGTGGGCGTCACGAATCTCTCTAACGACTGGTCTGTGTTCGAGGCCCTGAACCCGGTGTACGGCATCAAATTCCTGTTCAGCCCGAACAATGCTGCCGGCATCGCCCTTATGGGCACCGTGTTCCTCTCGACCACCGGTGCCGAGGCGCTGTACTCCGACATGGGCCACGTGGGGCGCGGCAACATCTACTTCACTTGGCCATTCATCAAGGTTGCGCTGGTGCTCAACTACTTCGGCCAAGGTGCGTGGATGCTGGCCAATAGCGATAACCCGCAATACACTGCGATGGAGTCACTCAACCCGTTCTTCCAGATGATGTCTCCGAACGTACGTTATCTGGCCGTGATTCTGTCTGTTTCGGCCGGCGTGATCGCTTCCCAGGCCCTGATTACCGGCGCGTTCACCATGGTCTCCGAAGCCACCCGCCTCAATTGGATGCCTCATCTGCAGGTGCGGTACCCGGCCCGCACGCGTGGCCAGCTGTACATTCCGGTGGTCAACGGCGTGCTGTGCGTCTCCACACTGGCCGTACTCGCCATCTTCAAGGATTCGGAACACATCTCTGCCGCATATGGACTGGCGTTGACCATTACGATGATCACCACCACCGTGTTGCTCGGCGTCTACCTATGGCATTCCGGCAAGCGGGTCGGTGCCATCGTGTTCACCGTGCTGTTCTTGGCGATTCAGGCCATGTTCTTCATCGCGTCTATGGCCAAATTCCTGCATGGTGGTTGGTTCACCATGCTGCTGACCGCCGCGATTCTGTTCGTCATGTACACGTGGAATGAGGGCACCAAGCTCGAACGTGCGCAACGCCGTCACATGCGGCCCAACGACTTCCTACCCGCGCTCGACAAGCTGCACAGTGATTTCCGCATCCCGTATTTTGCGGACAACATCGTGTACCTGACCTCCGACTCGGAGACCAAGCGACTCGACACGGACATCTTCTTCTCCATCTTCGCCGACCACCCCAAGCGCGCCCGTGCTTGGTGGGCAGTCAGCGTGGAAACCACCGACGAGCCGTTCACCCGTGAATACTCGGTGGAGGACTTCGGCACGAACTACATCTACCGCGTGCGCTTCCGTCTGGGATTCAAGGTTTCGCAGTCCATCCCGGCGTACATCCACCAGATCATGCACGACCTGTCCAAAACCGGCGAACTGCCTAAGCAGAAGTCGATTTACCCCAAGGTCGACGCCGATCCGGACATCGGCACCATCCGTTACGTGCTGATTCACAAGGCCCTGATGCCGGAATCCAAGGTTTCCGCACGCGGTGCCCTGTCGTTGCAAGCCAAGTACGCAATCCGCCACATGGCCGGCTCGCCGGTTAAGTGGTTCGGTCTGGCACCTTACAACCCGTTGGTCGAGGTGCAGCCGCTGTTCGTCTCCACCCGCCGCCCACCGCGTCTGAAGCGCACCGATACGGCCAAGACCATCCCGACGCCCACGCCGACTCGTGCAGTGGCCGACCCGGCCGCCGTCCCTGACCCGATGGACACCACGTCCGGGCTTGGGCGATTGGTACAGGAGCTCGATGCCGCCGTATCGGCCGAGGCGCGGAAGACCGCTGAGGCCGCTGCCGCCGATGCGCCCGCTGAGCAGGGCGATAAGGGCGATAAGGGCAAGGCCGAGAACGGCAAACCCGCCGCCAAGCCTCAGCGCTCCGCCAAACAGAAGCGATAACATACCAGTTTGCAGCGGCGCTGATGCGCTCTATAAAGAATGCCTATAACGGTCGCCGCACGTCGCCACACGGTTTCGGTAAGTTGAAATACCATGTGCAGATTACTGGGATACGCGACGGCAGGCTTCAACCTGAGTCTCAACGCTGTGTTGGGGCAAGACAATGTCGAGGATTTCCGTGAACTGTCTGAAATCCACAATGATGGCTGGGGTGTAGCCCAGCTTTCCGATCCTGCCGAAGCACCGCACGTGCGCGACGGTGGCGCACCCACCCCGGAAACCGGCACCCGAATCTACAAGTCGACCATCGCGGCCCGTCATGACAGCACGTTTGAGGCGCTGGCCGACGAACCGTCTCGCGGTGCCATCTGGCACCTGCGCTTGGCAAGTTCCAATCTGCCGCTCATCATGGAGAACCAGCACCCGTTCTATGCGAACGGCCTGAGCTTCATCCACAACGGCGATATCTCGGACGCCAATGGCCGCAACATCGTCACCAACCGCTCATACCCGGTGAACCACAGCGTGTTCCTCTCCACCGGCGGCCGTTCCGACTCCGCCATCTTCTTCGCGGTGATTCTGGAATACATCGGCTTCGGCTTCTCGCTCGACGAGGCCGTGGCCCAGGCCGTGCGCGAACTGCGCCAAGCCTACCCGAAGTCCAGCTACAACTGCATGATTCAGTCCGAGGACCAGCTCATCGCCCTGTGCGCCGCCGGTCGTGAGAAGACCAGCCCGCGCATCGTGGAAATCTACGATGAGTACGGCCGTGGCGAGCAGGCCGCCGACTACCGTGTGATGCGCTACCGTGAGCTGCGCGACGACAACGGCGACTCCGCCGGTGTGGTGGTCTCCTCTTCCGGCTACGAGCAGGAAGGCTGGAACGTGCTGGAGAACGACCAGATGATCATCGCCTCCAACCGCAACGGCACCTACCGTCTCCGTTCCATCTGAAATAGCTTCATAAGCCCCCTCTGACGAAGGGGCTGTCAGCCGACAGGCTGACTTGGGGGGAGACCCCTAGAGCCTCAAATCATCCGCATCCCATACTTCTCCGCCAACGCCGGAATATCCGGCACGCCATACTTGGCTACCAGATCCAGCCATCGCTGTTTGTTCTCTCCGCCAAATCGCTCGGCTCGGGCCGTATACGCCTCGACCTGCAGGAACTTCGGCGGCACTGACTTGCTATGGAACTTGTCGGCGTACATCACCACTTCCTGCTCGAGATTCATCGGCACATAGTCGGCTGGTGGCAACGGCAGCTCCTGGCGCACCACATCCTCGCGCGTAAGTCCCACGCCGGTATGGTTGCGGCAGAACTGGGCGATGGACTCGTCCACGCCCTCGTCGAGCAGATACTCGTAGCCCTTAAGACCGTGCAGAATGTAGCGTTTCTTGCTGAATTTGAGCGGTTCGCCGTCAGAGCCGTCATGCTTGAACACGCGGTAGGTGCCGATGTCATGCAGCAGTCCGCCGATGAGTACCAAATGCTCGTCGAGCAGACGCGGCGGCACATGGCCGCCGGTGACGCCTGTGGTGGGCGGTACCTCCGCGTCCTTCGGTAATGTGCAGCGGCGCGTGAACAGCGCGTTCTGCCGGCGCACGATCTGGCAGCCGATGGTCGCTACAATCACGCAATGCGTGTGCACCAGCTCGTACGCCGCCTTGGACGGCGCGATTTTGCGGTGCAATTCGTCGATCTGCTCCAGTGTGGGAATATATCCGGTCATAATTATCAGGTTTCGCCTCGTACGGTCAGATTTATCCTCAGATTAGCGCGGCAATGAGCCGCAGCATTGAAAAACCCCTGCGATTCGGCAATACGAATCACAGGGGTTCTATGGTCTGAACATCAGATTTCGAAGAGTGTGTCGGCTGCTTCGGCGATCTCGCGCGACGCAGTGAGCACGATAACGCAGTGCTTCGGGTCACCGGTGTGCGCCAGCTTGGCCAGCGCGGCGAACACGGTCACCTCGTCATCCGCGTTCAGCCCTCGTGTCGGCTCGTCGAGGATCAGCACCTCGGCCTCGGTGCTGATTGCACGGGCGATGGCCACCAAACGCTGCTGCACCAAAGGCAATGTGCCGACAGCCACGCCGCTGGTGGCCTCAGAGAAGCCGACCTTGGCCAGCAGTTCGCGGGCGATCACCGGCTTGGGCTTCAGGAAGTTGCGGTTGGACGCATTCATGGCGTACAGCACGTTTTGTTCGGCGTCGAGCTTCGGCTGCACGGCGTGCAGCTGCGGTACGATGCCCAGACGGTGGCCGCGCAGTTCCACGGGCTCGAGCTCAACAATGTTGGCGCTCTTGTTCATCACCGTGCCAGACGCCGGCGTGGTCAAACCGCTCATCACGCCCATCAGCGCGCGACGCTTGGCGTCGGCGGTGATGGGCGAATCGGGGTCGTCGCTGATCAGCAGCGCGTATGCGTGTCCGGAGTAGCAGAAGAAATTCGCGCCATCGAGGATGTTGACCTTGCCCTTGGGGCCGGCGACCGTCACCTTGTTCAGGGCGAAGGTCGGGTAGGTCTTGAGCAGAATGTCGTCAGAACCGCCGCCCACCAACACGCGATCGATACGCGAGGCCAGCGTCATGGTGGGTTCGGACGCTTTGCCCTGAGGCTCCGCATGCTCGGCCAATGCGTCTTTGTGATCGGTTTTGGCCAGTCGGAGCGTTTCGTTGACGCGGGCGGCATTGCGCTCGGTCACTTCGGCGGATGCGTTGGCCGAAGCGATGGCGTCTGCTTCGGCCTCGCTGGTCTCGTCGGTTTCTCCGGTCTCGGCAGATGCCAGTGCGCTGTAAATACCATCGTCAACAGTGCCTTCGTCATCAATGTCATCGAAGGTCACGCTGAACTGCATGGAGTCAGCTGGAACGGATTCAATGGCGTCGTTCGTCTCAGTCTCAGAAGTCACTTCGTCAGCCGTTGCGTCAGTGGTCTTCTCGAGTTCCTGATCGTTGTTCCTGTCGCTCATGCCTGTGCCTCCGCATCGTCGGTTGTGGTGGTCGTCTTGTTGGTCTCGCTCACGGTGCCCCAGTCGCCATCGGCGGCAAACAGCTTGTCCGCGCTGAAGAACGCAAGGCGCAGGGCGGCAAGAATCGCCAGGATCAGGATTGAACCCAGTCCATACCAGACCATGGTCCAAATCAGGCCCGATGTCACCGGGATGGCATGGCCGGATGCCAGGGCAGATTCGATCGGCTTGGCGGCGAACGCGCCTCCGACCAGACCAATCACGTAGAAGGGCAGGGTGACGATGAACACTTCCAGCATGAACTGCCATCCCAAACGCCCGCGAGTGACGCCGGACACCAGTGCCATGCCGATCTCGTCGTCACGCTTGGGCGTCCACACGCCTGACAGCACGAGGATGAGCAACAGCACGCCGCCCACGGCAACCAACGCAATGGTGCCGGTCTTCGCGCGCGAGGATAGCGTATCCAGCGGCTCCAGAGAAGCGTTGTAGGATTCCAGCGAGGGGGAAGAGAACTCGTAACCCTTGGCGGGCAGCTTGGACTTCTTGAGGGTGGATACCAAGGACTTGTATGTAGCGGAATCACCGGCGTCGAACACCACGTCCAGATCCGGGACTGCCCAGCCGGAGACGGTCTTGTCGGTGGACTGTGGGTCGAGTCCGGCCTTGGCGAAGGTCTGATAGTTGGTGAAGATCGCGTTCTCGCGGTTGCGGGCGGCCGTCACCGGATTGGCGACGGCGGATTCGGATGTGTACTTGTAGATGCCGCGCACCTTGAGTTTGGCCGTGGTCTTGGCGTCCGAGGCGGCCGCCACCTTGAGCGTATCGCCCACCTTCAGGTTGTTGGCGGAGGCAAACGCTTCAGAGACCAGTGCGCCGGTGGTGTTCGGGTTGGAGGACTGGTTGTTGTAGCTCAGGTCCTTGCCGTCCACGATTTCGAAGGTGCCGAGGTCGCTGGCCTTGGCGGAATCCTTGGTCCAGAAGGCTCGCCAAATGAGCTGGCCGCCGGTCTCGTCATCGGAGGCCGAGCCCAGCGATCCGCCGTCCAGGGCCTTCAAATCACCGCTCACGCGGGCCGGCACGGTTTCGGTAACCGTGAAGTTCAACGAGTTGGTGGCCGACTGGACGAGCGTGGCGTATTCGGTGTATGAGGTCCACGTCATGTAATGCTTGGTGGAAGCCGAGTCCGTAGCGGAGACCTTCTTCCACGTAGCCGCAGTCGGGCGAATGGCCAACGTGGCCTTCTGCTGATCGTACGCGGTGGTGTGTGCGTTGGTATCTTCTTGAATGATGGCCAGTCCGGCGACTGTGCCGAAGGTGACCGCCAAGGTGATGAACGCGGTCAGGGCCGTACGTCCTTTAGAACGTGTCAGGGCCCGCCAGGCGTTGCTGAGGACGAACATGTAATTACCTCTCCCGTTCTCCTAAGCTGAACAAATCAATACGGCTTTAACTATTGTTGCGTTTAGTGACCGTTTTCTTGCGCAATACTGTTATACCCCTCAATGAAGTCTGAGAACATTCTGACAGCGATGTGGTGGTCATGCGGGGATTTGCACCCGGTATGGGATAAACCCTCGGTCTATTTCGGTGGCATCGGTACACTGGCATGAGATATGCGTGGCGTCACGTGTGCTCCGGCATGTCTGCGATTCCGGATTTGCCCGGAGTCCGGCATCCGGAAGCGTGGCCTCGCGCCGCTGGATAAGAGTATGAGCTGAGTAGATTTTCGGGCAGGGTAAGTATGCGATTCACTTCAGGGCATTCGAGCCATAAGGCTGTGGGGCGTAGGAGAAGACGTCATGCCAGTAACGGAAAATTCAATCGCTCCGCATCTACGAATAGCGCTGTGAATCAGCAGACGGGTCCCGTAAACCTGAAGACTCCCCAGCACGTGGGTGGTAACGGCCGTTCGCTGATCAGCCGTACGCCGATATGGGCGCGAGTGGTGGTTGTACTGCTGCTGACGTTGCTGGCCAGCGTCACCTGTGTGGGCACGCTCTACGCGGCATCCGTCTCGAGAATGGCCACGGACGCGCAGCGCGTGCTGACATCCGCCGAAAGTCTGGCCAATTCGGCACTTGGCTGCGGCAGCGATAAGAGTCTGTCGGACATCTCCCAAGAGCTGGTCAATGCCACCAATGATCTCAATGCGGAGCTGAACGGCCCACAGTGGGACTTCTTCCGCGACCATTCGCGATTCGGAAGCGACATCACCGCCGCCCGCGAAATGCTGGCTTCCGTGGATACGCTGGTCAACGGTCCGTTCACTGATCTGCTGAACCTGTCCAAACGATTGCAGGGCTTCTCCCTGAAGAATGGCTCGGTGGACGTCAGCGCCCTGATGGATATGCCGGATATCGTCAAGCAGGCGCATAAGGATATCTCGCAGCAGCTCACCAAGCTCAACAAGGTGCCGACTCCGAGCGTCGCCAAGGTGGCCACCGTGCTCGAAGCCGAAAAGGCTGCGCTCAAGACCGTGGATTCGATGCTCGGCGAATACGATGGCCTCATTAACTTGCTACCGCAACTGCTTGGCGAGGACGGCAAGCGCACGTATTTGGTGATGGTGCAGAACCCGGCCGAGCTGCGTTCAGCGGGCGGCATGGTGGGCACCATCGCCGCAATCACGGCAGATAAGGGCACGATTACCATCGGTGATTTCGCCACCACTTCTGGTTGGGACATTCCTGAGGAGCCAATGGATGATACGGTGCTGAAGGAGCGCCAGGTATTTGGTGACACTTTTGACCAGTACCCGGCCACCACGACCATCGACCCCGAATTCCAGCGTGTGGCACAGATGAACAAATACATGTGGCTGTATCAGAAAGGCAACGAAGACGAGAACGTAGCGGGTGTATTGTCACTCGATCCCGTATTTCTCCAGGCATTGCTGGGAGCCACAGGCGAGGTCAAGCTTTCGGACGGCCGAGTGCTGGATGACACCACCACGGTGCCGTTCTTCGCTTCAGACCTGTACACGGATTACCCGGACTTCGAGCAGCAGAACAACTTCGTTTCCGAAGCGGCTCAAGCAATTATGAACCATGTGCTTGGCAACGCAAATGCCTCTACCGCATCCCCGCTGTTGAAGGCAATTAGAGATACCAGCGCTAGCGGTCATTTCAAGCTATGGATGGCTGATCCGGATGAGCAGGAGGCGCTGATTGCCACCGGACTCATCGACGACAAGGCCAGTGGCGAGTTGTCTGCTGACAGTCAGGTGCCCGAAGCCGGCATCTATCTTTCGGAGCTGCAGCAAGGCAAGCAGGATTGGTATCTGAAGACCTCCACCACGGTCACAAAAACCTGCGGCGACGCCTCGGCCAGCCAGAACGCCCTGTATTCTGGCGTGCTGGATAAGCGCATCACGACAGCCGTGCGTAACACGCATCTGGGTCAGTTTACGGAAGATCAGCTCGGTGACGAATACACAGTCACCTTCACCATGAAGAACACGCTGACTAAGGCTAAGGCCGAATCGTTGCCTGATTTCGTTAATGGCGGCTCGGAGAATCCAGTGCTCGGCGGCATGTTGTACCGCGTGGTGCTTACCGCCCCGTACGGTGGCGAAATCACCGCTGTGCAGGCTGATATAGATTCATGGGGTACCAACACCGCGAGCCTGTATGACCGTCAGTACATTATGTTCAACCAGCAGTGGATCGAGCCCGGAGCCGAGCTGACGATTGCCTACACCGTTCGTGTCAGCAACACCGCTATCCAGCCGTTGAACGTGGTGACCACGCCGGTGGTGAATGCGGATGGCGTCGAGACGGGCTCCAACGGTAATGTGACCGATGAGTGCTCGGCGGATACGAACGGCGCCGATGGTGCGAACGGCGCCGATGGTGCGAACGACGCCGATGGTGCGAACGGCGGCGCGGACGGCGGCAGGAACGACGCGCATAAGGGCGCGTCCTCCGATCCCTCGGCCGGCCTGGACACCTTGGACAAGCTGAAGAGCCAGATCAGCTGCCCGGTCGATCTGAAGTCCCTGGCGGGATCCATGTGATGACCATGCCCGATTCCGTTTCCGACGCCGCCGGCAAGCCGCGCGACGTGAACTACGATCTGCTGCGCGTGGTGGCGATGTGTCTGGTTATCGGCGTGCACGTGATTAACAACTACATGCCCGTCAAGATGACCCTCACCGGCAGCGCGGAAGTGACGCGATCCGTACTGTTTGCGCTGTTCATGGTCTGCAATCCGCTGTTCATTATGGTGTCGGGCCGGTTCAACCTGACATTCGATGCCGACCGGCCGGTGAGCATCCACTCAGCGGGCCGTCTGCCGGGCTCTGACTCTGATGCCCGGGCAGGCGGCGGTGCCGGCCAAGCCGATCCCGGTAGCCTCGCGCCGTACGTGTGCTACTACTACAAACGTTTTATCTCGCTGATTGTGCCGTATCTGCTGTATGCGGGCGGCATGGGATTCGTCGCCTACCTGGTGATCGATCATCGTTCGGTTGGCGGCGCTGTGTCTGGAACGTTGTTCGATCTGTTCTCCGGGTATGACGATTCCGTCTATTGGTTCGTGTTCATGCTTGCCGGGTTTGTGCTGGCAACGCCGTTCCTGGCCGCGATGATGCGTACGATAGGCCGATCGGGAGCCTGGTTGCTGGTCGGGCTGGCCGCCGCCGTGGCCGCTGCCGAGCATATATGCGATCTTGCCGGATATCCGTTGACGTTCCTGCAGTCATTCCCCTGGCGTGGACTGCTGATCTACTACCTGTTGGGATTCGTGTTGGAATACTATCCGCCGTCCGCGCGTATACGGCACGGCGTGTATGCGTTGGCACCATTCGCCTTGGCTTGGACCGTTGCCACGCCATATCTGTTCGCCGGCCAACAGATGCAGGTTGGCCGCACGGTCACGGTTGCGTTCGCGATGGTGGTAATGGCGACGTTCCTGTTCTTCCGGTACGACGTGCACATCACGTCGGCGCGGGTGCGTAAGGCGATTATCTGGCTGGCTGGATATTCCTACACGATTTATTTGGTGCATTCGCCGCTGTCCAAGGTGCTGATCGGCCCGCGGATTCCCGCGCCCACGGACGGATGGTCGTATGCGGGTATCAGCGTGCTGATGTTTGGCGCTACGTTGCTGGCGGCGCTGGTATTCGCGGTGATAGCCGATACCGTGGTGCTTAAGCCCGTGCAGCGTCTGCTACGGAAGGTACGGCTGTAGATTCGGATGCAGTGCTTGAGTCGCGCGGCGTTGTGTGGCTTGTGTGGCTTGCGTGGCTTGCGCGTCGCCGCAACCCGGCAACGCATTCGCAAGCGCAGAGCATGAAGATGCCGCTTAATGGCAGGAAGTAGCGGAACTGCACGCCGTCCACGCCAGTCGCGTCGGCGGGCGTATATTGCAGCCACAAGGCCAGATACGTGAGCAGGATGATGCCGGTGGCTACTGCGCAGGCGTACCATCTTGCCGATGGTCACCTCTTCGTTATAGCAAGGCAGGAGAACGGCGACGGTCTTATTTTCGCCTCAAGCAGGGGCATTGCTATACGCGTTGACTCGTATGATGAGGACAAAATAGATACAATCCAAGCACTGTAGGAGGGGCCGTCCGCTGGCCGCCGGCCCCTCCTACAGTGTGGTTTCGATGCGGTAACGGGGGCGATGTTTGGATTCCATATAAATCTTGCCGACGTATTCGCCGACGATGCCGAGGGAGAGCATGATGAGTCCGCCGATGAGCCAGATGGAGATCATCATGGACCCCCAGCCGGCGATGGCGTGGCCGAACCCGAGCGAGACGAGCACGTACACGAACATGCCAATCGCTACCAGGATAGACAGCAGTCCGGCACCGGTGACGAAGCTCAGCGGCTTCGTGGAGAACGAGGTGATGCCCTGAATCGCGAAGGCGATCATCTTCTTCAACGGGTATTTGGATTCGCCCGCTTCGCGTTCGCCGCGCTCGTAGTAGACTTTGCTGGTCTGGTAGCCGAGTGTGGGCACGATGCCACGCAGGAACAGGTTGACTTCGTGGTATTCGCTGAGCGCGTCGAGCGTCTCGCGGCTCATGAGACGGTAATCGGCGTGGTCGGGTACCGTCTCGGCGCCCATCCACTCGAACACCTTGTAGAAGGCTTCGGCGGTGGTGCGCTTGAACCATGTGTCCTTCTTGCGTGCGGAACGCACTCCGTAGACAATCTCGTTGCCGTTGCAGAATCCGTCGATGAACCCGTCGACCGCGTTCACATCGTCCTGCAGGTCGGCGTCCATGGAGATGGCGGCGTCACAGCCGTAGGCGCGCGCGGTCATGAGCCCGGCGAGGAGCGCGTTCTGATGGCCGCGGTTGTGGGAGAGCTTTACGCCGCCGAACAAGTGTGCGTCGCGTTCGTGCAGATTGCGGATGATGCTCCAGGTGTCGTCTTTGGAACCGTCGTCGACGAACAGGATGCGGCTTTGTTTGCTGATCCGTCCGGTTTCGGTAAGATGTGCGACTTTGGCGGCCAGCACGTCGGCCGTGTGCATGAGCCCTTCCGCCTCGTTGTAGCAGGGAAGCACAAAATACACGACCGGTTGGTCGCGGCGGTCGGCGCGCTCGCCGGAACCATCGCCACCGGCGCTCGTGATGTCCGCTTTCTGCGTGTTTGTCTCGAAGATCATCTTCCCATCCTCATACTCAGTTCGAAGCCGTCTCATCCCGGTTCCGGCCCATGCTCATGTGTATAGATAGTTTAGCTGTTTGCGTAATGCCGTGCGTGATTTTCCGTGATTTTCTCGGTTTGGCCAATTTCGATATTTACATGTTGATGCTTGCGTTCAGGTTCCTGTTGCTGTTCGGCATGCGTATTCGTGCCGCTTGTCATAAACCGGTTCTTGATGTCATGAGCTTATCATGATGCAATCATGATAAGCTCATGACAGAGTATTTATCTTCACGTTATCATGAGATTTCAGACGTGGGTTTGGGGTCGATTGGAGGCGACTGCTTGGATCCATGTGGTCGCAACAAGTAAGACAAATAAGCTGATCAAGGGGGATGATGATGTGGACGAATGACGATATCGCCGAGGTGCTGGAACATCTACGTGTCCAAGGCAACGATGACGCCCGTTTCGAGGCGAAATCCTGTGCGCGGACCATCGGCACCAGCGTGTGGGAGAGTGTGAGCGCGTTCGCCAACACCAAGGGCGGCGTGCTGTTGTTGGGAATCAGCGAGGACGGGGATTTCTCGCCTGTTCCGGGATTCGACGCCAACCATATTGCATCGCAGTTCATGGATGGTATGGGAGATGGCAATCCGCAAGGAGCACGGTTGACGAATCCTCCGGAGTATGACGTTTCCCGATGCGAGCAGAACGGCTTGTCGTTCCTGGTCATCGACATCCATGAAAACGGCATTCAGCACAAACCCTGCTATCTTACGGCGAGAGGGCCGCAAACCGGTGGGTACCGCCGTATGGACGACAAGGATTTGAGATTGTCGCCAACCGAAGTGTTCGAAATGACCCATGCCCTGACGCCCAGTTCCGCGGATCGTATGGTTGTCCCTGAAGCCGACGTCTCCGATCTGAATGCCGAGGCGGTGGACAGGGTGCTTGCCGAGCATCGTAATTCCAAGGCGTTGCGCGGGACTGATACTCGTCTTGAGCGCATGACCAGATTGAATATGGTGAACAAGGTTGGAGAGGTGCGTCTTGCGGGACTGTTGGCCGCCGGACAGTACCCGCAGCAGTACTATCCCAAGCTGATCATTGACGTCGTCGCACATCCGGGTGTCGAGAAATCGGCGGTTGAGGGTCCGCGTTTCGTGGATCGTGTGCAATGCGACGGCAATATGCCGGAGGCAATCGAACAGGCGGTGGAGGCCATCGCCAAAAACCTGCGGGCTCCCACGTTCGTCGTGGGGGTCGGAGCCCGTACCGATAGCGAGATTCCAAAGGAGGTGCTGCGCGAGGTCGTCGCCAATGCCGTGGTTCACAGGGAATATGATGCGCAATTCCTCGGAGAATCCGTGACCGTGGACATCTACCCCGATCGGGTGGAGGTGTCGAATCCTGGCGGATTATGGGGTGGGGTCACGCTGGCCACGATCGGCAGCGGCGTGTCATGCTGCCGCAATGCGACGTTGATGCAGCTGCTTCATCAGATACCGTATGACGATGCGAATGATGTGACCGTGGAAGGCGGTGGCTCCGGCATCCCTCTGGTGATTCGCGAGATGAAATCCCGTGCACTGGGGGAACCTGTGTTCCGCGCAACTCCCGATCGGTTCACGGTCGTTCTTGGACGCTACGGCGTGGAGCAGCAGGAGAACCGTGACTGGCTTGATCATGTGGGCGTCCCCTTGACTCGTCATGAACGTATGGCGTTGCTCTTGTTGAAGAGGCATGGCGATATGACGGTTCCGCAGTTGCATGTCGCGCTGTATCTGGATTCCGACGACATCAGGGTGATTTTGCATAGATTGGTCCAAGCGAGGCTGGCCGATGAAATCGGCCCTGATCGGTACGCACTAGCGGAGAAGGTCGATGGTGAGGAGCCGAGTGGGGGCCGTAAGGGTCTTACGGCATCGGAATCCGCGATACTGTCCGTATTGTCGGCGGATAAGCCACTTGATGTCCACGAAATCGGCCGTCGCTCGGGGAAGGGCCTTCCTACGACGCGCAAGGCGTTGAGCCGGCTCGTTAAACGTGGACTCGTTCTCGCCACTGCGCCGCCGCGCAGTAGAAACAGGAAGTATCTTCTCAAAAGATAGGATGATGCCGTCGCTGGAATGTATGGCGGAGCTCCGCCGATTTTGCCCGCTTCGCTCCGTCTGTCTTATCCGCCTTGCTCATTAGACTGGAGCACGGTTGAAAACGTTGTGATTACGCCTGTTTGCGCCTGCCTGTTCCCGCGTGTGAGAGTCCGGTCGACCATCGGAACGCGTGGCGGTGTGCGGGTGCGCGGGATGGGTGTGTCAAGGAGTTACGCATGGTGGAAAAGAAGCGGTTCGACGGCTCGGATGCGATGGATACGACGGGCATGCTGCGTGCGTTGCGTGCGCGTGCAACGGCATCCGGCGCGGTGCGCGGTGTGACTGCGGCGATGGCGTCCGTCGCGGCGATGGCGATGTTGGGCGCGGTGTGCGTCACTCCGGCCAGCGCACTCGCGGATGTGAACGCCGACGCGGACGCGTCCGGCGTCCGGTCCGCGACTTCCGCGACGCGTCCGGTCGCGAACGGTGTGACGGTCGCCGATGAGACGGCTGCCGACGCGATGCCGGACAATCCGGATGCCGAGCTGCCGGACAAGGTGTCCGCCGAGATTTCCGATGACGCGACGGTGGTGTCCGAGCAATATGCGGCTACGCCGGAAGGCGAGTTGAAGGACATCGAGACGGGCGAGACGGTCACCGATCCGAAGATCGTGGGCACGGAGAGCAAGCAGCCCGATCCGTTGGCGAAGACGGATGGTGAGTCGTTCATTCCGGTGAGTGCCGCGGATGTGAAGGAGAAGGTCGCTGCGAACGGCGGTGACGTGAACGCGGTCTCCTCGAAGACGCGCGCGGCCAACGCGTCGGTGAAGCTCGCCGCGTTGCAGAACAACGAGTACGGTGCGCACTGGGGCACATACAACGGTACGCAGGCGTTCTTCGACGCGCGCAACAACCTGTTCGCCCAGCAGGCGAAGGGCGTGATCGACGTGTCCGTGTGGCAGAACACGATTGACTGGCAGGCGGTGAAGAACGCGGGCGTCGAGGGCGCGATCATCCGTCTGAGCTACGGCTGGGGCAATGGTTTCGACGCGCAGGCGAAGCGCAACATCAGCGAATGCAAGCGTCTCGGCATCCCGTTCGGCGTGTACGTCTTCTCGTATGCGGAAAGTGCGGCCGACGGTGCGTCCGAGGGCGCGGACGTGGTGAACCTGCTGCGCCAGGCGGGCGTGAACCCGGGCGACCTGAGCTACCCGGTGTTCTACGATCTGGAGAACTGGACGTACACGGGGCACAGGAGCCCGACGAGTCCGAGCGTGTACGACGGCATCGTCAACTCCTGGTACGGCAAACTGCAGGCGGCCGGTTACAACAATCTGAGCGTCTACTCGTACACGAGCTACCTGAACAGCGCGCTCAACAGCTCCAACATCCACGGCAAGACCCGTTGGGTCGCCCAGTATGGCTCCACCATGCAGTACACCGCGTTCCCCACGAACGACCGCGGCTGGCAGTACACGAGCAGTGGACAGATTAGCGGAATCACGGGGAACGTGGATTTAAACGCGTTCGGGTACCGGACTCCGACCACACGATATCGGGAAGTGCTCATTGACGGAAAGTGGTATTACATCGACGCGACGACGGGCAAGAAGGTCACCGGTTGGCAGTGGTTGTCGTCGAGCGGCGGCAAATGGGTGTACTACGATCCGACCGATGGACACATGCTGTATGGCGAGCAGAAGATTGCCGGCAAATGGTATTACCTAAACCCGGTTAGCGGTGCGAGGATGACCGGTTGGGTTGTATTGCCGGACGGCAGGAATGTATACTACTCCCCCTACATGGTTTATGGGGAGCAGAAGATTAATGGTGCTTGGTATTACCTGGATCCGGTGACCGGCGCTCGCAAGCAGGGCTGGCAGCGGCTGAAATCCAACGGCGGTAAGACCGTGTATTACGGTTCCGACGGAAAGATGGCATACGGAGAACAGACGATTGACGGGAAACAGTATTATCTGAAACTTGGTACCGGTGCACGTTTCGCCGGATGGCGACGAGTCGTGACTACGCGTGACCATCGTGGCGATAAGTGGGTGTACTACGGTTCAGATGGCGCGATGCTGCACGGAGAAGGAAAGGTGTCGGGTTACTGGTACTTCTTCGATGATGGCACCTCCAAGTCGAACGGACGTGTGACGTACGGGTGGAAAAACCTCGGCTCCAAAATCGTGTATTACAGCTGGCCTGAAGGCAAGATGCAGTATGGGGAGCAGAAGATTGGCGGTGCTTGGTATTACCTGGATCCGGTGACCGGCGCTCGTAAGACAGGCTGGCAGTATCTGAATTCCAATGGGGGCAAGACCGTATACTATGGCTCCGATGGAAAGATGGTGTATGGCACGCAGTATGTCGACGGGCAAAAGTACTACTTCGACCCGGTGATCGGAGCGAAGCGTTAGGTGAGCAAAGGGGGCCGAGAGCTTGTGAAGAACGTTTCTATTCGTTGTAACGATTGGTATCAGTGTGGGGGTGTCGCTCCGTGTTGTGTTGATTTTCTATCGTAACATTCTGCAATCAATCGCTTTATTCGCGCATAGCAAGCGGACGCGCTAATATGAGTACCATATTGGTGCCGATGCGCAACCAATAGGGCAACTTGACTTCAGTGCGCTTAATATGGAAAATCTATGAGGATGAAGATGCAAGAAGGACAGTCGCTGTCTAAGAAGACTATAACGATACTTGTGCCTTGCTATAATGAGCAGGAGTCTCTGCCTCTTCTGTTCGACAGGATGGATTCTCTTGTTTCTGGTAGCAAAGATTTTGATTACAGTCTGCTGTTCGTAGATGATGGGTCAAAGGATAAGACGAGAGAATTAATTCGCCAATATTCGCAAAAGCGAGCATATGTGGAATACATTTTCCTGTCCAGGAATTTTGGCAAGGAAAAGGCCATGTATGCTGGAATTCGGAACATCAACACGGATGGTCTGGTTATTATAGATGCCGATTTGCAGGATTCGCCGGAGTTGATTCCTGAAATGGCAAAACTGTGGAGGCAAGGGTATGATGATGTTTATGCGCGTCGTCGAACGCGAGAAGGGGAAACATGGCTGAAAAAAGCGACAAGTCGCTGGTATTACGATGTATTGCAGAAAATTTCCGGAGTTGAGATTCAAAAAGACACAGGAGATTTTAGACTTCTTGATAGAAAATGCATTAATGCATTAAAAATGCTTGACGAGTCCGAGCGAAACTCTAAGGCGTTATTTAGCTGGATAGGATTCAAAAAAATTGAATTTCTGTATGATCGCGATAAGAGAGTCGCGGGAAAAACAAAGTGGAACTATTTTAAGCTGTTCCATCTTGCAATGGATGGTATTACCAGTTTTACAACCGTGCCATTGAAGATTGCCACATGGCTTGGCGGAATTGTGTCATGTTCGGCTGTCATATATGCGATATTTATATTTACCCGTACTTTGATGCATGGCATTGATGTGCCAGGATATGCCTCAACCATGATTGTGCTGCTGTTTCTGGGTGGCGTACAGCTGCTCAGTCTCGGAATAATCGGCGAGTATCTGGGAAGGGTATTCATGCAGACTAAGGGACGTCCCAATTATTTGATTGAGGAAGAGAAACTGAAATCAAATGATGATTAGGTAGAAAGCCTGCTGCTTACTTATGTATCTCGAGAGGTAGTGTGGCCTTATTCGAATATCGTTCGACGCGCGATTTGATAAATGCAGGCTATTTGACAAAATAATTGTCTTCGTGCTAAAAAACTTTGGCTCCGAGGATGTCGGAGCCAAAGTCATGCTTACTTAGCATATATGCAATTATGGCTGGTTAGGAGCTTCGTGATGTAATCTCTAACGATGACGAAACCGGCAGATGCATAAGGGATTAAAAGTATAAAGTATGGGAGTACATAGTCGGATTTCCCTTCCGAGATTAAGTGATACAAGAAGCCGCCCAAAAAGGCAATGGCCAAATAAAGATGTTTGAACGAAATTGCTTTCCTCGATGACCAGAGATATATGCATGCAAGCAGATAGATTAGCGATTGAACCGCATCGCAGAATATATTATATACGGCAAACAGTTTTCCATAGACGATGCTTTGCTGAATCCATGATCCGTTAAATGGCTCAAATCCGTGCCCGCCGCCAAAGCTAATCCATAGTGATTGGAAAGTAGGTTCAATCCACATTGAGCAGACTTTCCTGATGAAGAAGGATACTGCATAGATGGGCTGGTTGAAAAAAATAGACAATCTATCTATAACAGCAGCGGTTGCAATCTCCTGCATCAGTGACGGGTCTCCGTGCGCTTGGCGGTAAACAGTGATGGAATAACCATTAAACCATCCAGGAAGACGTAAAGCCTCAGATTCCTGCAGGCCCATAGCGAAGTGCGACATTAAGGGCATGGCATGATTGAAGGTAACTCCACCGCTCATTGTCGAGAAAATGGAGGTCGTAAGAGGGGTGACCGTCCTATACGCGATGAATGTTGCCAATAGAGGTATCAGAAATGTGTATTTGGTATTTGATATGCCTTCAACAAGCCAAATGATACACATGGTGAGAACAAAAATGAGAGCATTTGGTTTAAATATGGTTGCAATCATTATTAGTAGAACACTCGCCGAGGCATACTTAATAAAAGTAATGGAGTCTTCCGTCCTAGTTGCCTTGATCTGTGCCAAAAGAGCAAACAAGGCGCAACATAGGGACGGAATGTTGCCATAAGCAAAATTAGAGAAAAGGAATAACGGAAGGAACATTCCCGTAATTACGAGCGATACGCATGCGGCTTGTCTGGAAAAAACCTCTTTTGTTATGGAGAAAATCGCCAAGACGCATCCAGCGACCATGATTGAGTTGAAAAGCCTTATAGCCGTCCAATTCTGATATCCCCATATCCATCCAAACACTTTATAAAATAGGATGTATCCGGTCTGGAATGGATACATCTGGACATATTCCTTGAGATCTATTCCATAGGTATCCAGATGACCATTATTGAAGTCTGCGTTCAGGTCTGATGCAATATCGATAAGGATCCTCTGGTCCTGGGTGGGGGACCAGCTGATTATTGATGTCCATATAAAGCAAATCAATAGAGTGTAGTTCACAGCCAAGGCTTTCAGTAACGCTTGAGGGATGTTGATGATTTGCTTATATGTGATTAATGCCAGTACTATCAGAACGGCTAATACTGGCAATGATATTGCATTGTTTTTGAGACTCCAAATCTGAGTTTCGGAGAAATCGCGCGCCATATTCTTGCTCGTGATGATGGCTGCAAATGCGAGCATTGTTGCAAGAGCGATGAAAATAGCAAAAATTGTGATTGTGGCTACTTTATTTATTTTCTCGCAAAATCTATCTAACATGGTGTCCAGTGTATAATCCATTATGGATATTCGTATAGTTCGGAAGATAGAGAGTTGAGAATGAATAAGGCCAATGCTACCAATTTAGGCAAAACTGCTGCGCTACGTTTTCTTGCGCTTGTGGTTCTGTATATTGTGACTTACGTTACCCTTATTCCCGTTGTAAGAGCTGAGGGAGATGATACCTTCTTTATGGGACAGCTTTCACACACTGCTCCCGTGGATTGGGTGATTCAGCGGTATATGACGTGGTCCGGAAGGGTCTTTTCTGAATCCTCTGCAGCGGTTTTCTTGCCTTTGCCTCAAATTGCATGGCGTCTGGTAGATGCTGGAATGATTATCCTATTGGCATACTCATTGATGCGTATCGCATTCAATGTTTTTTCTGTTAAAAAACTATTTATTTCCTATGCGGCTATATGGCTTATAGCACCCTCCGTGTGGCTCAGTGCTTCGTATTGGGTTGCTGGTTCGTTTGCATATCTGTGGCCTGCAGCTATCGCCTGTTTTTCATCATTACTTCTCGTTGATTTAATTCGCGCCAAATCTGTTAGATTCTGGGGCGTGTATGTATTCGCTGCCGTGCTGGCCTCGCTGGGAGTCGAGCAGGTTGGCCCCTGTGTTGTGGCTTTTGGGTTTATTACGGTAGTTGTACTTTTTATCCGAGATAAATCGGTTTCTATTCCCGCTATTGTGTATACGTTGGCAAGTGCTTGCGCGTTATTGGTCGAATTACTTGCTCCGGGTTCTGCTGCTCGTAATCAGCGAGAGATGCAGGTAAGATATCCCGAATTTGAGGATATGAGCTTTATCGTCAAGATCTACAAGGGTGTTGTTTGGCATTTTGGCTATATGTACAACTATCTTTTTGTATTGGTCTTTGCCTTGGCTGTTGTTGCTGTTTTTGTTGTAATATCCGGCAAAGGCTTGCGGCACAGGATTATATCTATTCGTTCCTGCACCTTTGATGCCGACCGTTTATTTGCTTATTTTGTCGCAGCAATGATATTTATTGTTGCTTGTGCTTCTCAGCTGCGTATATTGTCTACTCTGAGTGTGTTTGATTTGCGTGGAAATTCATCCTCCTTACTGCACTGGCTCTTGCCGTATGTGTTTTGGACTCTGCTATTGCTCGCCGTCTGGGTGCTTGTGATGCGTGTTGATGGCAACTATTGCTATCAATTCTTTATGATTTCCGCCGCTATTGCGTCCGGTGCTCTAATGTACTTTAGCCCGACTATTTATGCATCTGGTCCAAGATCGATGTTCATTCCTTCGGTATGCCTGATTTGTTCTTTGTTGCATTTACTGGATAAGCATTGGAGAAATGGATATCTGTTGCTTATCGGCATGCCGGCGTTAATTTCTCTTCTGCATTTTATGCTTAACATTTATAGAGATTTTAACCTTATTTTGTTTATTTGAAATTAATATGAAATAGGGCGGCGCGCAAACCTC